>SKEM01000299.1_pt1 | contig 35979 bp, 43 predicted proteins | sample 4826731 | NCBI WGS metagenome assembly SKEM01 (sample SAMN11008809, study PRJNA524170) | human gut metagenome | biome: Human fecal sample; material: Feces; isolation source: fecal sample from pouch patient p37 | host: Homo sapiens | place: Israel: Tel-Aviv | collected 2015-07-27 | reverse complement strand
GGGCGCATCTGCCGTACGATTTCCTCGGTCGCGTTTCCAACCGCATTATCAATGAAGTGAACGGTATTTCCCGCGTGGTGTATGACATCAGCGGCAAGCCGCCAGCTACCATTGAGTGGGAATGATTAACAGCTAACTCATAGCAAATCATTCCTATTCAGATGCCAACTCAACCCTCTGTTATTGCAGAGGGTTTTTGTTTTTATGTATTCATTTCTATTCACTCTACACCATATTTTTCGGCGGTACAGGTGACGGTATTACCTTAAAGGTATACTCTCATACCGTCATGAAAATGGTTTCTATACGGGTGAATTGTGCTTACCGATACAAAATTAAAAAACCTCAAGCCGCAGGACAAACTGTACAAGGTCTCCGATCGTGACGGGCTGTATGTAGCTGTGCTTACGTCAGGCACGGTCTCGTTTCGCTATGACTACCGTATCAACGGTCGCCGCGAAACACTGGTAATCGGGCAGTATGGGCGTGACGGTATCAGCCTGGCAGAAGCGCGAGAAGAACTGATTGCTGCAAAGAAGCTGCTTAAAGCAGGCCAGTCGCCTGCTGCGGCTAAACGTGACGGTATCAAAAAGATTCGTGGTGCCGAGACGTTTGCGGTACATACCGACAGTTATATGAAACACGTCATCCTAGCTGACAGTACCCGCGCAATGAAGCAGGCGGTGATCGACCGTGACATACTTCCGGTTCTTGGCAACAAAATGATGGCTGAAATTACCACATCGATGGTTCGTGATTTGTGTGACCGGATTGTCGAACGCGGTGGTCGGGCAACAGCAGTGCAGGCCAGGGAGATCATCAGCAGCGTATACCGTCACGCCAATGACCGTGGTCATGGTTTGTTTAATCCTGCGGCTGACATTAAACCTTCGTCTATCGCCATATTTAAACCACGAGAGCGAACACTGACACCAGAAGAAATTGGTCTGTTCTTCCGCACGCTGGATGCCATTGGTGCTATGGGCACTATGAAAATGGCTTTAAAGCTGGTGCTTATCACTATGGTTCGTAAAGGCGAATTCACCAATGCAACGTGGGACGAAATAGATTTTAAAAAATGGACATGGACAATTCCTTCAGACCGCATGAAGGGAAGCCGGGCGCACGTTATTTACCTGCCTAAACAGGCACAGGATATATTGGTCGGGTTGCAGATGTGCGCTGGTGGAAGTGAATATCTGGTTCCTGGTCGTTACAACTTCCGGAAGCCATTATCTAATGCCGCGCTGAACTCTCTGATCGACAGAACGGTGAAAATAATAAATGAAGATGGTGAGCATATTCAGGACTTCACTGTACATGATATGCGCCGTACAGCCAGTACGTTGTTGCATGAGGCTGGTTATCCTTCAGACTGGATTGAAAAGGCTCTGGCACATGAGCAGAAAGGTGTGCGCGCCGTATATAACAAAGCGGAATATGCCAGACAGCGCGCCTGGATGTTGCAGCAGTGGGCCGATATGATTGATTCCTGGATTAACGGGGAGCATACGGATCTGATTCCGTTCTCCCCGTCGAAGTTTGAGAGGTGGATGGAAGACAGTAATAAATAATTCTATCCTTCCTGGACTTTGGTAAGCGTCAGATTTCCGCAGAACACTGCGCCGGTGTCGATGTACATCTGGTTTGCATACACCAGTGGGTGATGTGCTGGCGTATGACCGAAGATGAACAAATCGGCACCGGTTATCTCCGAGACAATACCGTCCTGCGCGTCGCTAACCCGCTCACGATTCCATATCACCATTTCTTCTGGTACTGGCTTATCGAATGCGTATTCGTTGTGCGGGTAGTCTGCGTGACAGATGACGACCTTCTTATTGCCGGTAACCAGTTCGATAATCATCGGGAGGTTGGTAATCTTTGGCAGAAGGTATTTGAGTTGCACATCCTGCTCAGAATCAAGTTGGTGCCACCATCCACCGCCGTTTGACATCCAATGTCCGAAACTTCCGCCGTTGACCAGTGCATCCAGCATCATCTGCTCATGGTTGCCACGAACAGCTCGGAACCACGGCATAGTAATCAAATCCAGGCATTCGACGTTTTCAGCGCCGCGGTCAACAAGGTCACCAACGGAAATAAGTAAATCGCGCGCCGGGTCGAATGAAACTTTGTCGAGTTCTTTCATCAGCAGCGTGTAGCACCCATGCAGATCGCCGACGACGAAGATATTGCACCAGTCAGCGCCATTGATGCGTTGATATAGGTTCATGCTGCACGCTCCCGCCCCTGGTTGTCTGTTGGTGACAGCGGAGCATTGCTGAATGCATTTGTTAATCCGCCGATATCCAACGCGTATCCAGGGTGTAGTTGTACTGCCGGGTCTTCGCACTGATTACCCCAAACATCGAAGCCATGAGACGTCTGGCGGGCGAACAGTTCAATGCGAGAAACATCGCCTAACAATTGCACAAGTTTTTCACGAACGACATCTGGTTTTCTTGAATGCTCAAGCCGCGGTGCGGTAAATGACTGAACGATACCTGCATTAATGCGCGGAGGTAGTTTTCCCTTTACCGCAAACAGGCAATCTTCACTATTGGCGCGAGTCATGTGTCCCATACCCATAACCAGTTTATCTGGTTGTCGACTACCACATTTTATCCACGTGAAGCCCTTCATGGTCATCAGACGGAATCCCCAGGCTTCAACAACTTTTAGTGCTTCGAGTGGTTGTGTTGGCACCCACCACATGGCCAACAGACAGTTTTCATCGGCCAAATCCCACACAGGAAGGCGGCAGATATCCAGCACACTCATAACCGGATATTTAAAACCGGCACCGCGATTACCATCTGCGGCTTTGTCCAGGTATACCCAGGGTGGATCTGCATAGATTAGTGTGTATTTCTTAGTCATAAACCACCCCACAACATCCTATGCCGCTATAGTCGCCACGGCGAAGGCCGTTACCTTTTGTGATACATTGGTCCCTGCGAACCGCGATCCTTGCACGCTCAACATCACCAGAAGCAACATCCATACACTGAAGCCAAAGGTGGGCGGCAATGCGGAACTGCCCTTTTTTCTCTCTTTCAATCGCGCGTTTTTCGATCTCTATCGCCGCAGGAGTAACGGCAACAACCTTTGAAGGGCTGCGCATTGAAACCTTGTTCATGTGATATTTTTCAAGTCGGCTTAACTTTCTCACTTAATCCAACCCTCTCTGAAAATTAATGCCAGCAGATAAAGCCATGCTGAAACAGAGGCCAGGAATAAGTACCATCCTGACCATTTGCTCCAGTGCCTTAGCAGCGCACTCATGCAGCGTTGCTCACGGGACGATATACACGTTGCTGAACAGGAGGTTTTTTACCCTGGAACTCTGCCGGGCTTGCTGCCTGACGTTCATCAAGCCAACGCTCAACTTCATCACGGTTCCATGCGCAGCGTTTATCGGTGATATACCAGCGTTTAGGAAATTCCCCTGCGCGCTCCATACGGTCGATAGTGCTCCATGACAGTGGCACCACCGCCAGGAGTTCCTTCTTACCTAATGCACCTTTCATAAATACCTCTCTTGGTTGCAGTGCGGCGCGCGTGGCGCCGCGGTGGTGGTTACATAGATGTTTCGTTTAATTCTTCCCGACGAACGCTGTAAACGTCGGTGGCTTTTGCCAGCAGTTCGTCATCATCTGAAAGTTTTTGTGCAATGTATTTGTAAGCCTTATCCAGTTCGGAGACAGTGCTGTAATTCATCGCTGCGCTGGTAAAGGCCATCAGCATTTCTTCTGGATCACGGCTATCCGCTTTACGCGTTTGCTCATCAGGCTTTTTCGCTGGTTTAGCGTTGATCAGACTGTTCATTCCCGCAGCAGTGGTCGTTTGCGGAGTAATGTCTCGCTCAACGCGCGGTGCCGTTTCCTGTAATTCGTCAGGGGTGTAAACACCGAGAAGTACATCAGGAGCGTGCAGGCGAGCCCATCGTTTCGTGCAAAGATAGGCAAGTTGCTGGCGCGGATCCTGTTCCCACAATGGAGAGTTACGCACTCCGGCTTGCGCCATACTGATGGTAAGCTCACGGGGTTCTGCTTCTCCTTTAAGAACCGCTGACACAGTTACCGTCAGATTCGGTGATTTATCTGTTTTGCCGTTAACATTCGACCAGTCACCGCTCCAGCGATAATTCAGGCGTGTCGCTAGCAGGCTGGAAGAGGATACGACCGCGTTTACCAACTGTGCTTCGTAGCCTAACGTTCCGTTTACCACATGCGTTTTTTGCGCCACGGCGAAAGGGTTCATTCCCCACTGTGCCGCCTGCATGGTCACCGCCAGACAATCGGCAGGTTTGCCTTCAAGATGTTTCGGTACAGTCGCTTTGCTTTGTGACATCAACTCCGCGAAACGCACCAGTTGATTCATGCCCTCCGGGCTGAAGATTGCCGCAGCAGTACCTACAGTTGCGCCTGGTTGTGATGTGATTGCGATATCATTGCTCATACGTACATATCCTGTTTACGTGCCCAGTCAGGGCGTTTAATAATTTCCACTCCGCCCCACTCATCGTTGATGCGGCATTCGTGATAGGTATTCAGATCCCGGCGGAACAGAGCGTGCCCGGCATCGACATCCGGCGCATCCAGCTCGAACACGCGTACCGGATACCGACCACAATCAATGCTTTCGCTCACGGCAAGAAAGAAAAAACCATGCGGCTGACCAGTAACCTTCATTGCGCCTTCGCGGTACATTGCGTCCTGCACGTGGTAGCGGAATTCCTCGATGTGGCGTGCAAAACGGTCCATATCTGCAACCTTTTTCACGTCGACGATCACGTTGTGCTCGTTCAGCCATTTGTCTGGACGAATGCGGCACAACTCACCAGTCTCTTCATCGTTCCAGTACATTGATGCTTCGCAGTAACCAGGTGCTTCCAGCATCCAGCGTGCCGCCGGGTGAGCCATTGCGCTATCACGCATCAGCTCCAGTTTCCGCCACTGCTCGGCATCAAGTACCGCAATCCCCATATCCGCTACATCACGAAGAAATGCTTCTTCGTCAGCTTTACCTTGTTTCGTCCGACGATCGAACTTTGGTGAAACAATGAAGCGTTTGTCGAATTCTCCAGGTTCCAGAAGCAGACAGTGCAATGCAGTTCCCATATCTAGTGCAGACTTTTTCTCTTCGTCTTCTGGTGCTGCCTGAACCCATTTAAGAAGCGCCGGATTCTTGGCAACCATGTCCAGTTGCGACTTACTCACGCCGTCACCGGCGTGGTAGTCTTCGTTGCTGATGTCGAAATAAATTCCCTGTTTCATGCCGCGTCCTTCTGTCCATCAAGCTGATCCGCCAGATCCCAGCGGGCGATAATTGCCATTGCCTCTCGCCGATAGGCATCCATCAGTTCTTCGAACTCAGGGCTGTCTTTAGCAGCCTCCAGTACTTCCTGGCGAACGCCTTTGCCTGTTACAACGTCGAAAGTTGAGGACAGTTGATGAAGTCGGATGCTCTCAATCAGTTCAACTTGTCGGTCATATAGCTGTTCTGACAGGCGGTAGTCCTTGTCGAATGCCAGCATGATTTTTTGAAGATTTTTCTGCTGATTAACGTTCATTATCAGCCCTCCCATATCTCGTTATCGTTGGCCACATCGCGAGCTTCTTTGCTGACGAAAGCCCACTTAATGCCTTCCTGTAAGGTGCGGAACTTCCAGCTCATGAATCCGCATGCAGTAACGCAGTACCAACCGTTGATGATTTTCCACTGCATAACTTGTTACCTCGGCTTGTTACCGTTTAGGTAATAATTATGCGTATTTGGTTTGATGTCAATAGATATGAGTTAAAAAAATTACCTGTAAGGTAATTAAAAAGACAATAAAAAAGCCGCCATTTGGCGGCTTACTTACTGAAAAATATGATTTTATTGTTTGTTTTTTTCGTTCTGGTTGATGACAAATTCAATGTAACTTTCGATCTTTGCTTTCTCGGTTTCAGGTAATAATGCGTAGCGCGAGCGGTCATAGTTGATAGTTGCAGGGTCGTGCGGGTGAATCAGTAGTTCATATCCGTGACGCCCGAATGCAGATGCAACATTCTCCAGGGTGGAAATGGAAACGCTGACCTCATTGTTTAACAGGCGGCTGATTGTCACCTGGGCGACGCCGGATGCGCGGTGAAGTTTTCCCTGTGTTGAAAGGTCGCGGCTTTCGCTCATCCAGCGTTCCAGGTTGTGAGCCGCCAGCTGACCAATGTCGCTTGGGCCGACAGGCTGAAAACCTTCCTGAGAAAGCGAGCGATCGATATCAAGCCAGTTACGGGGTTTATTGGCGGCAGCTTCAATTTTTCGCGCAACCTGGTCGCCGATAACCTTCTTGCCAAGAGCCCAGCGGTTTACCAGATTTGCCTGAGTTCCAAGTTTTTCTGCCATCCGCGTCTGAACACCATTGAATTCACGGTCGATCAAGTCGTTGAGATTTTGCCTGCGGACGTCCTGGATACTTTTCATTTTCTGGAAAATCGCCTCATATATGAATCAGTAGATGATTCAATTTAAAGCAATATTACCCAACAGGTAAATGCACCTCATAGGTAACTATCCTTGATTTTTGTTACCTTATGGGTGAATATTTATTATCTGAAATAAATATCAGGCAATAGCTATGAGCGATAACGGACATTTCGATTTCAAAAAGCACTGGCTTGCACTTACTCCGGATGAGCGTGAAGCCTTCGCACAGGAAGCCGGAACGACGAGTCACTATATCCAGACTCACTTAACAGGTAAGCGAAAAATGCCAGGTAAAGTATTGATGAATGGGCTTTTTAAAGCCTGTAAAACAAGACAATGGCTGCGCTCAAAAGCAGAACTGGCATACTTCTTCTACTCATGATATCCAGCTACAACCCTCTGTAGACCGCCACCCGGCGGTCTTTTCATATCTATTCGTACCTCAAAGGTAATAAAAAACCAAATCTGGTTGATCTTTTTTTTGTGTCAGCACAAAATGACCGTAATCCCAATACTAATAACAGGGCTTACCATGGAAATCATTACACGTATTGATGCCGCAAAGCGCGGACTTAAACGCTACTACACCGGAAAACCATGTAAGCATGGACATGACAGTGAACGCTGGGTTTACAACGGACACTGTGTTGAGTGCACCATGGAATCAAACCGTCGCATCAGGGCAGAGATTAAGCAGATCATGATTAATTCCTCCCCACAACATTCAAGCTGATAGCGGAGATTAATCATGAGCAGACATGCAACAGATTGGGCCTGGGAGACAGATCCAGGCAGCTCATCATTAAAGCTCATACTGCTCTCGATGGCTGACAGAGCCGATGAATATAACCTCTGCTACCCCAGCATAGAACGCCTCGTTAAAGACACTTGCCTGAATAAAAAAACCGTGCAGGCCGGGCTTATATCGCTCATGAAAATGGGGCTTATTTCAGATACCGGAGAGAGAAAGGGAGCGACGAAAAGAGTGCGGGTTTTCTCTCTTAATATAACCAAAAACGGGAACATTAAAGGCAACCGGAAAGGGAGCAATGAACCCGAAAACGGTAATGTTCCCGAAAACGGGAATATACCCAAAAACGGGATGTTGAATGATCCCAAAAACGGGATGTTGAATGATCCCAAAAACGGGATCCAGAACCAGTCATATAACCAGTCATTTAACCAAGAGAGGGAGAGCAGGACAAAAAGCGGGGATTCTGTGCCTCATGACCCCGGCGCAAACAACGCCGTGATGAATAACTTTGTTCCTCTTGGTGGGCCAGGGCAATTAGGCAAATTTGTCATGCATGAACAATGGCAGCCATCAGATGACTTTCTTCGGAAAAGCTCATTGCAGGGGATCTACCTGGACAGTCTGCCAACGGCACAGGAACTTGCAGAGTTCAGAATTTACTGGATGGCTGAGGGTAAGGCATACCATCAGGCACAGTGGGAGCAGAAGCTGGCAAGGCGGCTGCAGATTAGCAGACAGAAGCAATCAACATTACCTGATAACAACGTTCCGCACTGGAACAGCCCTGAAGCGTGGGAGGATTTCTTGTGAACAACGTTTTTACCGCGATACAAAACCGTGACGGAGAAGCCCTTTCTCGCATGTCAGGTTATGAGCATCAGTACGTCAACAATGACAATGTGGTGAACATGTCAGCAGAGAGGCTTGTTGATGCCCTTTTCAAACAGCTGAAACAACTGTTTCCGGCGGCAGTGGTAACCAACCTGAAGACGCCAGAGCAGGAAGTAGCTGCAAAACAGCAGTGGATTGCTGCGTTTGCCGAAGGGGGGATCCGAACCCGTGAACAGGTTTCTGCTGGTATGCGCCACGCCCGCGCCAGTGAATCTCCGTTCTGGCCGTCGCCAGGGCAATTCATCAAGTGGTGCAAAGACAGCAAGATGGTTCTTGGCGTCACCATTGACGATGTGATGGCGGAGTTTCACCGGTACAGCAAGGAAAAAAGTTTATATCCTGGTGGTCCCGAAAGATTCCCGTGGCGGCATCCGGTTATGTACTGGGTCGTATGTGATACCCGCCGTGCAATGTATCAGCGCCAGCTTAGCGAGATTGAGGTTGAGAAACACGCGCGCAGGTTGCTCGATGATTGGGCGAAAAAGGTGGCTTCCGGACAGCAGATACCCGATCCGGTGATCAGCATACAGGCAAAGCCAGAGCCCATGAGTACACCTCCGGACACAGGGAGAGACGTTTACCATCCACCAGGGCGAAGTTTCGGGTGCATGCCTAACGCCGCCACCCTCGGGGGAATAACACCGGCGCAGTGGCTGATGGAGGAATACAGGCGGGGAAAGGCGGCAGGATTTATCAAGTAATACCAGCGCGATAGCGCATTTTTTTACGCCTCAACAATTACCTATAAGGTAACAAAATATTCTAAACTCTATTGATTTCGTGTCTTATGTGGTTTTTAATTACCTTAGAGGTAAATCATGAGAAAACAGATACAGGCTCTTGGTCGACTCAAAACAGGCCAGATGAACAAAACAGAATCTGCGTATTGCCAGCACCTTGAGCAGCGTAAACGTGCAGGGGAAATCGCCTGGTATCGATTCGAGGGTATCAAGCTGCGGTTAGCTGACAACACGTTCTATACGCCCGATTTCGCTGTGATGCTCGCCACCGGAGAGATGGAACTGCACGAAGTGAAAGGGGGATTCTGGACCGACGACGCCAGGGTGAAAACCAAAGTAGCCGCAGATCAGTATCCGTTCCGAATCATCGGGGTAACGGTTAAACCAAAGAAAGCAGGTGGCGGCTGGAACATCGAAGAGTTATGAATCGACGATCTTTTTAGTTATCAATGTAATCAATAAGTTATGTGGATAAGCGAGGGTAAAGATGGAAAGTAATATCAAAGGGTTAGTTGCCGCCGGGCATGAGATGGCTTCGGAACTGAAAGCAGAATGTGGTGCCGTTGATATGCGCAGTGTGGCAAAGCTGATCAGCGATTTGGCAACGCAACTGGAAGTGCAACTGGTGCGTGCTAATGCGCTGGCCGAAGACCAGCAGAAAGCGATTGAGTCAATTAAGCAGGCTGATTCGGCTGTTAAGTTGGCGCACGAGAAGTTTTCGGTGCTGGCGGCGGAGAATGCGGGGCTGAAGTCTGGCGCTATGGACGAAATCAAGGTTATCAACCGTGGAGGGCAGGCATATTGCGTAAAAGATGGAGTGCAAGTTAATCCCATGTATGCAAGAGGGTGGAATGACTATCGCGCAAAGTCTCTGCAATCAGACACCCCAGCCACCGATGCTTTCCTGGCTGAAGTCCGGGCGCAGGGGGTGGATGCTGCTATAGAAGCTGCAAAAAATCTGGTGGCCCAAGAATATGAGTGTAAGGATTTCAAAGCGGCGCAGAGTGATTGCTGTATGCACCCTGGTTCAGACCTGGTAGGGAAGGTTGAAATGACTGAGTGGTTAGTTGACTTTGCTGAACAGCTTCGCAAAGGAGGCAACCAGTGAGCAAGATTGATTATCAAAAGCTTCGTGAAATCGCTGAAAAAACAAAAATTGCTGGTGAAGCACCTGTAATGCCCTTCGATCAGCGAATTAATGCGCTTAACGATTTTATGAAGCACTTTTCGCCAGATATCGCGCTGGCACTGCTGGATGAACTGGAAAGGAACCAGCAATACATCAAATCCCGCGACCAGGAGAACGAGGATATTGCGCTAACGGTAGGGAAGATGCGTGTTGAGCTGGAAGGCAAAGACAGCAAAATAGCCAATCTTACCGCCGAACGCGATGCTCTTCGTGAAGGTGAGATGGGCGACGCTAGGCATAGCAACACACGGGCCGCAGCTGATATCTACTTCCAACTGGTCGAGGAGTGCGAAATTCCTGCTGGCGGATCTCTGGTCGAGTACGTTGACGATATGCGCGAGAAGCTGGAAGCCGCAGAGAAGCGCATTGCTGAGCTGGAGTTGCGGGAGGTTGTGCTTCCGCAATGCTATAGCATGTTGCATCGCGTCGATTTTGACGAGCCTTACCACACTGAAATGGTTTACAGGCAGCATCAGGTTCTTGAGGCACTGCACAACGCTGGAATAAACGTCACCGAATCAGGTAAAGGAGAGGCATCATGAGCACTATCACAAGAGAATGGCTGCAGCAGGCTATCAACGATTATGAAAGCGTTCGTGATGAGCTTCCTTTCGGGCTTGATGATTACCAGGGGAATATCCTGGCTGCCCTGCGTATCGCACTGGCATCGCTGGAAGCAGAGCCGGTGGCGTGGTTGCTGTCAGGAGGCGGGGCAAAAAACAACGTCAGCTTCGATAGTGGCAATGCTTATGCCGACCCGCTGCGAGAAGTAACGCCGCTTTACACCGCCCCGCCAGCGCCGGTATCTGTGCCCGCTGCGATGGAAATTGATGATGACTTTGACAGCGCGTTTGAACACGGAAAAGCTGTCGGCTGGAACGCCTATCGCGCCGCCATGCTTCAGGCCGAACCTGTAAGTAATAGTGATGAGTTACCGCTGGACTATCTGCAAGGACACAAAGACGGCCTGGAGTGGGCTGCACAACAGGCAGAGGCCAATCATCCGCAAACAGGTGACTGGTTGTACGATGACCCAATCGAGCTTGCCAGGGCGATTCGCAAAGGTCCGGATATTCCTGAATTTAAGTCAGTATCTGTTGATGAGGATGATAACTTCTACTCGTGGTTTGGCAGGTTCTGGTATGAAAATTATCAGAAAAATAATTACACAACATCTGCAAAACAGATGCTTGGTACGATGGCTGAATTTGCCTATAGGGCAGGTAGAGAGTCGGCAGCGCTGGCTGGCAACTATCCGGTAACTCCGGATGGTTGGATAAGCTGTAGTGAGCGAATGCCGGATACCAAAACAGCCGTTCTTGTTGCCAGGGAGTTTGACAGGAAAGGTGACTGGCGAATGAAATGGGCGACTTACATCCCGGGGCATCCTGACGCTAATGATGGGTGGATAATTCCTGGTGCGTCGTGGAAACCGTCACACTGGATGCCGCTACCAGAACCGCCGCAGGAGGCAAAATGATGGATGTAAAAGAGAAGGTTTTGCAGGTGATGCGTTCCCGGGCTGCCCTGCAAGATAAAGCTCTCGGCGGGGAATATCCATTCAGGATGGCAACCTGGAATCTGCGGTTGGCAATGGAAAAGGAATTTCCTGATGAAGAATGGCATTCGGCAGATTTACGCAAAATTCTTATGGAAATGGCTAAAGACGGAACAGTATCCAAAGACAACCATGCCAGCCGGATTGGTCAGGCGGTATGGAGACTGGAGGTGCGATAATGGCTAACCTGCAACTTGCCGTCAAAGGTGAATACTTCGATGCCATGATTCACGGAGAGAAAACGGAAGAGTATCGCCTGTGTAATGACTATTGGAATAAGCGCCTCGTTAACCGTAAGTATGACCGCCTGATTATCACAAAGGGATATCCGAAGCGCGAAGACTTCAGTCGCAGAATTGACGTCCCGTATAACGGATATGAAATAAAGACAATCACACATCCGCACTTCGGTGATAAACCGGTAAAGGTGTTCGCGATAAAGGTAAATATTGATGGCTAAATCAGCAGCAGAGCGCAAAGCCGCTCAGAGAGCCAGACAAGCTGCATCTGGTGTGCGTAAGCTGGAGATTGTGCTTGATGCTCAGGAAATTGAAATGCTGGAGCGTAACTGTGCCACGCGTCGCCCCGGGCGTGCGCCTTACGAATTTGGTGAGTATATAGCGTTACTGATCCGCCAGGATGATGCACGCGTGCACGGGCGTATAAAATCGATCAGCAGAACACGTTGCGGTAAGTGCGGCGAGAGAGTTCCAGTTAATTCATGTCCGTGTAATGGTGACTCACAATGCTGGGTGACTAAAGGCTGGCATGAAACGAAATTAATAGTGTGACATGTCACGAGTAGATTATGCATGATGAATTTGACGGGTTTTGAATACTGCCGCCAACTATGGCGGCTTTATTTTGCATGGTACTATTACCACAACGGTAACTATTACCACGGTGGTTATGATGCCTGCTGAACCTAAAACTTATAAACGCAAATCAACGCAATTTAAGCCACTAACAGCAATGCAGGAGGCTTATTGCCAGTCATACATCAAAACGCCTGAAAACCAGACTCAGGCAGCGATTAACGCAGGATTCTCCCCAAATACAGCGGCAGTTAAAGCCAGTGTCATGATGCGCGATGAACGCATTCAAAAACGGATTGCCGAGTTGATGGAGGAGCGCAACAAACGAATGCGCGTCAGTGCTGATTACGTTCTCATGCGCCTGGTGGAGATCGACCAGATGGACGTGATCGACATCCTCAACGACGATGGGAGCCTTAAACCAATCCGTGAGTGGCCGAAAATCTGGCGCACTACGCTTAGCGGCTTTGATCTGTCATCGACCATCATGAACATGAACGAGGATTCGATAGAGACAATCCTCAAAAAAATTAAATGGCCTGACAAGGTGAAGAACCTTGAGCTGATTGGTAAGCATGTTGATGTCAACGCGTTCAAAGAACGCCTGGATGTTAATGTGAATGTGACAATTGCTGATCGCATAGCGGCAGCCAGGAAGAGACTGAAAGAACGTCAGGATGGCAATCAGTGACAGATACAGCGTTATCTCCTGAAGAGCAGTTGATCGAGGATATTGCAGGGTTCACTCACGATCCGCTTGGCTATGCCCTCTATGCGTTCCCGTGGGGGGAAGAAGGGACTGAACTGGCACATGCTACCGGCCCACGTCAGTGGCAGGCTGATGCGTTCCGAGAGATACGTGATCACCTGCAGAATCCAGCGACGCGCTATCAGCCGCTTATGCTGGCACGCGCTTCTGGTCACGGTATTGGTAAATCCGCATTCATCTCAATGCTGATCAACTGGGGCATGTCCACTTGCGAGGATTGTAAGGTCGTGGTGACCGCCAACACCGACAACCAGCTACGAACGAAGACCTGGCCGGAAATTATCAAGTGGTCGAACCTTGCTATCACGAAAGACTGGTTTACCTGTACCGCTACCGCGATGTACAGCAATGATCCTGGGCACGACAAGCGGTGGCGAGCTGACGCAATCCCCTGGTCTGAGCACAACACTGAGGCATTCGCCGGACTACACAACGAGCGCAAACGCATCATCGTGGTATTCGATGAAGCGTCGAACATTGCGGATCTGGTGTGGGAAGTTGCTGAGGGTGCGCTTACGGACGAAGACACTGAGATTATCTGGGTGGCGTTCGGAAACCCTACACGTAACACCGGGCGTTTCCGCGAATGTTTCCGCAAATATAAACACCGCTGGAAAACTGCGCAGATTGACAGCCGGACGGTGGAAGGCACTAACAAACAGCAGTTGCAGAAATGGGTTGATGACTACGGGGAAGACAGCGACTTCGTTAAAATCCGTGTGCGCGGCATATTCCCGGATGCATCTGAATTGCAGTTTATCCCTACCGGACTTACTGACGAGGCAATGAAACGGGTGGTCACCGCTGCGCAGGTTGCACATGCTCCGGTGATAATCGGCGTTGACCCGGCATACTCAGGCGTTGATGACGCTGTGATATACCTGCGGCAGGGGCTGCACAGTAAGGTGCTGTGGACTGGCAACAAGACCACTGACGATCTGATTATGGCGAAGCGTATCGCTGACTTTGAAGACCAGTACCAGGCTGACGCAGTGTTCATCGACTTCGGTTACGGAACTGGTCTGAAGTCAATCGGTGACGGCTGGGGTCGTACATGGCAACTTGTTCCGTTCGGTGGCGCGTCTACTGACCCGCAGATGCTCAACAAGCGTGGGGAGATGTTCAACTCATGTAAGACATGGCTGAGGCTGGGCGGCATGCTGGATGACCAGGAAACTGCAGACGACCTGTCGGCGGCAGAGTACAAAGTTCGAGTGGACGGTAAAATCGTTATCGAACCGAAGGAAGATATCAAAGAGCGACTTGGGCGTTCGCCGGGTAAAGGCGATGCGCTGCTGCTGACGTTTGCTTTCCCGGTGTCGAAGCGCCTGCGACTTCCCGGGCAGCAGAACCAGCAAGGCAAGGCGCTTACCGAGTACGATCCATATGCTTAGTCTTTATTTTTATCCTCGAAACCTGATAATCCAGATAGAACACCAAAGTTATTAAAAACGTCTGGCTTACCAGATTTTAATCCGGATAAGTTGTGTTGCTCCAAAAAGTTGCTAATTGTTTGGCCGTTGCCAAGTGCAAGACTTTTTATTTGAGATTTTTCAGGGTATTTGAGTTTGTATTCGTCGAAATCATTTTGGAGGGTCTTATATGCCTCATTCATTCTTCCCAGAGTTTCCGATATCTCTTTTAATGAATGATTTAGAGCTGCTAACTGAGCACTGGCGGATCTCAATTCGTCATCTTTAGCTTTCAACTCGGCAGTCAATTCCCCCATACTATTCTTTGATCGAATAATCTCTTCTTTCATCTCTTGGATGTCTTTTTCCGCGCCAGTCTTAACTTTGTCGTATGTAACATCTTTTTTAGCCAATAACCTCTGCAGTCTGGTTTCACGCTGGATTTTTCTTGCCTTCAGGTGATTATCGATTGAGTCATTATTATCAAGAGGCTTTGCTTGCCATACGTTAATGATATTGTTTACCCATGGTAATAGGCAGCAGATAGCAATTACAGATAAGCATGGATAAAACATAACAGTTTTCCATGTGCTGTTATCTGAGATATATGAAATTTTATCTATTATGTTTGATTTGCTAAAAAATAGATAAAGAATTGATTTCCAGTTGAAGGCGCACCAGGACATAACAAAAGCACCAAGCACAGGGTTTTTGGCTCGATTCACGGCAGTATTGGCAGTAGATAAAAACAGCTCTTTGAAGGATTCAAACATGCTAATTACCTTGAAGTTTTTCATGATTATACCTTTAAGGTAATTTGCGGTCATCAAGCAAAAAAATGCCCGGCGAACCGGGCGAACTGGAAGCAATGAGTTATGCCTTCCGTGGCTGTACTGGTTTACAGCATGAAGTCATCGCAATGGCGTCCTGCTGTAAAAAGGGCGGTGATAGTCCTTCAAGGGAAACCATCACCGCCAAGCCCCTGGAACTTCTGGCATCACGGTCCTTAGGCGTGATTCTGGCGTGGCATGCAGGATTCGAACCTGCGACCAACCGCTTAGAAGGCGGTTGCTCTGTCCAACTGAGCTAATGCCACAACGCTGAGAGCACTTAGCCTGTTAAGGCACCACACTTTGTCGCGGCTCCATAAATGCTCTCATCGTTGTACCCTCGTCTCTTCCGAGGCGTCACACCGAATCGCCTGGATGGTGAATCCCCGTGCGCGGAATAAAACCGCTCGACTTGCACATTCCGGCTACCTGGTTCGTTTGCCCGAGCAAGGGAGGGTGCCCCTTAAACGTATCCAGACCGCTATCGTCGCATGTGCCATACGCCGTACTGCTCAAAATAAAAGCTCACTCCACCTGTTCAATTTAACGACAAGCCAGTCAGGTTAGTAACCGGAATGAACTCTTTAGTTACCTGAAAGGTAATAATTCGCGCGTTAAATGTCAACTATCTACGATAAATAAATCATATGTGGTTAAATTGGTAATAATTTAATTGCGTACGGAGTCATTGATATGTGCATGGGTAGCTCACCATCAGTGCCTGCAACACCAGAAGTTCAGGCAGCACCACAGGAGCAGGATGCTGCCGTTGTTGATGCCCGCGACGAAGAAACACGTCGCCGTCGCGCTGCTGCTGGTCGTAGTTCTACGCTGCTTACCGGTTCTCAGGGCGACACATCAACCGCTAATACCAGCGGTAAAACGCTGCTTGGTCAGTAACCGGAGTCATTGAAATGGCGGAAACAACTAAAGAGCGATTGAACAAACAGTTCGCACAACTTGAAAGCGAGCGTCAGTCGTTCGAGCCGCACTGGCGCGAGTTGAGTGATTACATCAACCCGCGTGGTTCCCGCTTTCTGACTTCTGAGGCCAACCGTAACGATCGGCGCAATACACGCATTATTGATTCGACCGGGACTATGGCGGCGCGCACTCTCGCCAGCGGCATGATGTCAGGCATCACAAGCCCCGCGCGTCCGTGGTTTCGCCTGGCTACGCCAGATCCTGAAATGATGGATTATGGCCCTGTTAAGTTGTGGCTTGAGGCGGTGCAGAACCGCATGAACGATATGTTCAATAAGTCGAATCTCTATCAGTCGCTGCCGCAGTTATACGGAAGCCTCGGCACATACAGCACTGGTGCAATGGCAGTGCTGGAGGATGACGAGGACATCATTCGCACAATGCCATTCCCGATAGGCAGTTACTACCTGGCTAACTCACCTCGTGGCAGTGTTGACACCTGTTTTCGCAAGTTCTCTATGACTGTTCGTCAGCTTGTTCAGGAGTTCGGGCTAAATAACGTCAGCGAATCCGTAAAAAGCATGTGGGAAAGCGGCACCTACGAGAAGTGGATCGAAGTGATGCATTCGGTTTACCCGAACATTGACCGCGATACATCGAAGCTGGATAGCAAGAACAAGCCATTCAAATCGGTTTATTACGAGGTTGGTGGAGATAACGACAAGTTGTTGCGTGAGTCCGGATTCGATGAGTTTCCAATTATGGCTCCGCGCTGGGAAGTTAACGGCGAAGATGTTTATGGATCATCATGCCCGGGTATGCTGGCGCTTGGACCTGTTAAGGCATTACAGCTTCTCCAGAAGCGCAAGTCGCAGTTGATTGATAAAGCCACCAATCCTCCGATGGTTGCTCCGACTTCCCTCAAGAATCAGCGCGCCTCCCTTCTTCCTGGCGACATCACGTATATCGATCAGATTACTGGTCAGGATGGCTTCAGGCCTGCTTATCTGGTTAACCCCAGTACAGCAGATCTGGTGGCAGACATTCAGGACACTCGTCAAATCATTAACAGTGCCTACTTTGTCGATCTGTTCATGATGTTGCAGAACATCAATACCCGTTCGATGCCTGTTGAAGCGGTGATCGAAATGAAAGAAGAAAAACTTCTGATGTTGGGGCCGGTTCTGGAGCGTCTGAACGACGAATGTCTTAATCCTCTCATTGACCGCGCTTTCTCGATGATGGTGCGTAAAAACATGCTGCCGCCACCGCCTGACGCGATGGAAGGTATGCCCCTGAAGGTCGAATACATTTCCGTCATGGCTCAGGCGCAGAAGTCTATCGGCCTGTCCAGTCTGGCGTCTACGGTCAACTTCATTGGTCAACTTGCGCAAGCGAAACCAGAAGCTCTCGACAAACTCAACGTTGATCAGGCGATCGATGCATTCGCTGATATGTCTGGAGTGTCTCCAACCGTCATTGTTCCGCAGGAACAGGTTGAGCAGGCTCGCCAGCAACGGGCACAGCAGCAACAGCAGCAACAAATGATGGCGATGGGGATGGCGGCGGCACAGGGTGCCAAGACGCTAAGCGAAGCTAAAACTTCGGATCCGAGTGTTTTGTCAGCTATGGCGAATGCAGTTAGTGGTCAGGGTGGGCAATCACAATGACAGATTACGAAGACGATCAACTGAAAGAAGAAAACGCCCGTAAGCAACGTGACATGGCGCAGCGTGAAATTGATGACATTCGCTTTGTCATGAGCAGTGAACAGGGGCGTCGCGTTGTCTGGTCGGTGCTGGAGAAAGGCCGTGTGTTTTCCGCTATCTCACCGATGGACGCTATGGCAATGGCATTTAATGAGGGGCAACGCAATCTGGCGCTGGAACTGTTTCAGCGCGTTATGGCGCATTGCCCTGAACAGTATTTGAAGATGGCCAAAGAGGCCAGTGAACAGGAGTGATCATGAGTTTATTTGAGCGTTTGCTGTATCGCCGTCTTTGCAATGAGCAACCAGTCGATGGTGGGGCAGCTCCGGCTGCGTCAGAACCGTCAGCGCATGCAGGTGATAACCCTGCTCCAGCTGGTGATCCATCACAACAGGAAGATGATAAGCCACAACCTGTTGTTGATGTCGATAAACCTGATGATGAAAAAAAATCTGAAAACGATAAACAGGGTGAAAAAAAGGACGGCGATAAACCGGAGGGTGCGCCGGAGAAGTACGAGTTTCAGGCTGCCGAAGGCGTAGAGCTGGATACAGAAGCGTTGAAGGAATTCGAGCCGGTGGCGCGAGAACTTAACCTGACCAACGAGCAAGCGCAAAAGCTGGTTGATGCTTATCCGAAGATTCTGGCAGGTGTGCAGCAGCGTCAGGCAGAAGCCTGGCAGAAAACGACCGAGCAGTGGGCTGCTGATGTAAAAGCTGACAAAGAAATCGGTGGCGACAAGTTGATTTCTAACCTTAGCGCCGCACAGCGTGCGCTTGACCAGTTCGGGACACCTGAACTCAAAGAATATCTGAACACCACCGGACTGGGTAATCACCCTGATCTGGTCAAAACGTTCGTGAAAATCGGAAAGGCGATGTCTGAAGATGACATGGTCACCGGTGGTAATGAAGGCCAGCGTAGTGCGGCCGAAGTGCTCTATGGCAAATAAGAGAGGAAATGACAATGGCTGTTAAAGGCTTAACTGCGCTAACGCTGGCTGACTGGGGTAAGCGCGTCGATCCAAACGGGAAAGTCGATAAGATTATCGAACTTCTCGGTCAAACTAACCCGATCCTTCAGGATATGCCTTTTGTCGAAGGGAACCTTCCTACCGGACACCGAACCACCATTCGTTCTGGTTTACCTTCAGCCACCTGGCGTTTGCTGAACTATGGCGTACAGCCAAGCAAATCAACCACAGTGCAGGTCACCGATTCCGTTGGCATGCTGGAAACCTATGCTGAAGTCGATAAGTCACTGGCTGATCTGAACGGCAATACCGCCGAATTCCGCCTGTCTGAAGACCGCGCATTTATTGAAGCGATGAATCAGCAGATGGCGCAGACGCTGTTTTATGGTGATTCCAGCGTTAACCCTCAGCAGTTTATGGGACTGTCCTCCCGCTATTCCAGCCTGTCTGCGGGTAATGCTCAGAACATCATTGATGCTGGTGGCACGGGTACAGATAACACCTCCATCTGGTTAGTGGTGTGGGGCGAAAACACCGTGCATGGCATCTTCCCGAAAGGGCAGAAGGCTGGCATCCAGATGGAAAATAAAGGCCAGGTGACACTGGAAGATGCGAATGGCGGCAAGTACGAAGGCTACCGTACCCATTACAAATGGGACAACGGACTTGCTCTGCGTGACTGGCGTTATGTTGTTCGCATTGCAAATATCGATGTCAGCAATCTTTCAGAACCTTCCTCTGCCGCAAATATTGCGAAGTTGATGGTTAAAGCACTGCATCGCATTCCAAACCGTGGCATGGGCCGCCCGGTGTTCTACATGAACCGCACTGTAGGCCAGGCTCTTGATCTGCAGTCTCTGGAGAAAACATCTCTGGCTATCAGCGTAAAAGAGACTGAAGGCGAGTGGTGGACTTCATTCCGTGGTGTACCAATCCGTGAAACTGATGCGCTTCTGGAAACAGAAGCCCGCGTGGTGTAACGCCTGTTATTAACCTGTGGGTCGTAACAGACCCACTAATGGAGAAAGAAGATGATCACCGACAAACTGTTGATGTTCTCCGAAGCTCAGGCGGTTACGAATACCGCGGCTTCTACTGACGTAATCGATCTCGGTCCAATTGATGGAAACCGTCGCGATATCGGCGTGGGTTATCCGCTTGAGTTTTGGGTGCTGGTTAACGAAGCCGCCACGGCAAGTGGTGAGGCAACTGTAAACATCCAGTTGCAGACGAGTGAGAATAACAGCTCATGGTCCACTATTTATGATAGTGGCGCACTGGCAAAGGCTACCCTGACAGCAGGTAAACGAGTTGTTTCTGCAAAGGTGCCTGCCGGTGTTCAGCGATATCTGCGTGTTAACTACTCCGTCGCAACTGGCCCACTAACGGCCAGCAAATTCACTGCGGGTATCAGTCTGGATGTTGATGCCAATACGCCGTACCCGATCCGCTCAAAAGTAACTGGTTAAGGTGATATCGATGTCAGGTGAGAAACCAAGATACCGCGTTCTGCGCCTCTCTCATATCCATAACACACTGTGGCCGGAGGGGGCAGAAATCGAATACGAAGGTGAGCCTGGTAGCGCACTGGAACCTGTTAACGATGCAGCCAGACAGGCAAAAGCAAAGGTAGCAGGAAAGGTGTCTATGGCAGCAACCAGCACCAAAATCATCAACGATGTGTCAGATGATGGTGAACTGGATAAGCTCCGTGAAGAGTACGAATTGCTCTTTAACGAGAAGCCACACCATAACGCTAAAGCCGAAACGCTCCGCGAGAAGATCGCAGATAAGCGTAAAGAACTGGGCGTGTAAGCCTCGCGAATCCGACAAGGGGCTTCGGCCCCTTTATTGCAGGAGTGTATATGGAACTCGTAAACCTCAAAACCGGCACTGACAGCTACCAGGATGAGAGCGGAGAAACCAGAACTCGCGATGAATACCCGTGGGGGCTGTGCATCACTCTTAATAACGACACATTGAATAAGCTGAAGGCGCAACCTCAGGGCGTCGGAACAGAAGTGATGATAACTGCAAAGGCTGTTATTCGAGGCCTGTCTGCCAGAGAAACTGACGATGGTGTTAATCGCAGCGCCGATCTGCAGATCACTGATATGGCGATCGCTCCTGTTTCCAGGGATGTAGAAAAATCAGCGGCTGAAACTCTGTACGGTAACGGAGGTGAGTGATGGCCTCTGTAGTAGAGATCTGTAATCGTGCGCTGTCCAATATTGGCAACAGCCGCAGTATTAACAGCCTGACGGAAGCCAGCAAGGAAGCGGGTGAATGTTCGCTGCACTTTGAGGCCTGCCGTGATGCTGTTCTTTCTGATTTTGACTGGAACTTTGCTACCAAACGCGTGGCGCTTGCAGATACGAGCAATCCACCGCCTGACTGGGAATATGCGTACCAGTACCCGTCAGATTGTCTGCGCATTACTGAAATTATGCTTCCTGGTGTACGCAATCCAACAGCAGCAATGCGCGTTCAGTACGAAGTTGGTGCAGACACCAACGGAACAGGAAAGTTGATCTACACAGACCAGCCGCAGGCATGGCTCAAGTATGTCTCTCGCGTTTCAGATGTGAACATGTTTGATGCCATTTTTATGGAGGCGTTGGCCTGGCGTCTTGCGGCAGCTATTAACATGGCGCTGACTGGGAATGCAGACCTCGGTACGTTTGCCCTCAATATGTACAATCGCGTGATTCTTAGTGCTGGCTCGCATAGCCAGAATGAATCACAGGAACCACAGCCACCGGTTGACGAGTTTACCATTGCGAGGTTGTCCTGATGGCTATCAGTTGGATCCAGCCCAGCTTTGCCGGTGGTGAGATTGGACCGTCGTTGTACGGTCGTATCGACATGGCGAAGTACCAGGTGGCATTGCGCAAGTGCGATAACTTTATCGTGCGGCAGTATGGCGGCGTTGAGAATCGACCTGGTACGCGTTTTGTCGGTGCCGCCAAATACCCAAATCGGAAATGCCGCCTGATCCCGTTCCAGTTCTCGACGGTTCAGACTTATGCTCTGGAGTTCGGACACCAGTACATGCGCGTTATCAAAGATGGTGCGTTGGTGCTGAACAGCAGCAATGTTATTTATGAAATTGCCACGCCATATACTGAAGCCGATCTGTTCCGAATTAAATTCACGCAAAGCGCAGACGTGCTTACGCTGGTTCATCCGGCATACCCGCCGAAAGAGTTGCGCCGCTATGCGCATGACAACTGGCAACTGGTTGATGTGGTAACGAAGAACGGGCCATTTGAAGATATCAATATTGACGAGTCAGTGACGGTTTATGCCAGCGCCAGCACCGGGACAATTACGTTAACGGCAAGCGCCTCAATTTTTGGCGCGGAGCAGGTAGGCAAATTGTTCTATCTGGAACAGCCTGCAGTGGATTCTGTGCCGGTATGGGAAACCAGTAAGAGTACGTCGATTGGCGATATTCGCCGTGCAGACAGTAACTACTATCGCGCCGTTACAGCAGGCAAAACAGGCACTTTGCGCCCTTCGCATACAGAAGGCACATCATGGGATGGCTGGGGCGGATCCGGTGATGATGATACCGGCATTGAGTGGGAGTATCTGCACAGTGGTTTTGGCATTGCCCGTATCTCTGCTGCAAATGGAACTACTGCAACTGCAGAGGTGATTTCCTATATCCCTTCGCAGGTAGTTGGCGAGGATAATGCCAGCTATAAATGGGCTAAATATGCCTGGAACAGTATTAACGGTTATCCTGGCACTGTTGTTTATTATCAACAACGCCTTTACTTCGCCGCATCGACTGCGTTCCCTCAGACTATCTGGGCCAGCCGTACCGGGGATTATAAGGATTTTGGCAAAAGCAATCCTACGCAGGATGACGACAGAATTATCTACACCTATGCCGGGCGTCAGGTTAATGAGATCCGTCACCTGATTGATGTTGGTTCGCTGGTGGCGCTGACTTCCGGAGGTGAGTACGTCATCACTGGCGACCAGAACAAAGTGCTTACCCCATCATCATTTGCATTCAGCTCTCAGGGATCAAATGGCTCGAGCAATGTCCCACCAATTGCCGTGGCGAATATTGCTCTGTTCGTCCAGGAGAAAGGCAGTGTTGTCCGTGATCTGGCCTACTCATTCGATGTTGACGGCTATCAGGGGAACGACCTGACCATCCTTGCCAATCATCTTTTTCAGAAGCACAGCATTGTTGACTGGTGCTTCTCGATTGTCCCTTACTCCAGCGCCTTCTGCATTCGTGATGACGGTAAATTACTGGTGATGACTTATTTGCGTGATCAGCAGGTTTTTGCATGGGCACCACAATCCAGTACCGGAAAATATGAAAGCACATGCAGTATCAGCGAAGGCAATGAAGATGCGGTGTATTTCGTCGTTAACCGAACCGTTAACGGGCAAACAGTGAGATACATAGAGCGACTGTCCAGCCGTTTATTTACCAGCGATGAAGATGCTTTCTTTGTTGATTCTGGCCTTAGCTATGATGGAAGAAATACGTCTGACAGAACGATGATCGTCACTGGTGGTTCTGGCGAATGGGATTACCGCGCGGAATATACAATCAGTGTTTCTGGTGGTGCGTACTTCACCAGTAGTGATGTCGGTGCTCAACTACAGTTCCCTTATACCGCTGGCGATGAAGTGTCAAAAGAATTACGTTGCGACATCATTTCTGTAACCAGCAATACCGCTGTAGTGGTTCGTGCTAACAGGAACGTCCCGCCATCCCTCAGGAATGTGGCTACCACGAACTGGCAGATGGCGCGCCGGACATTTGGAGGCCTGTCTCATCTTGAAGGCCAGACCGTAAACATTCTCTCTGATGCGAACGTGGAACCACAGAAAGTGGTTTCCGGAGGTGCCGTCACGCTGGAATCACCTGGGGCTGTTGTGCACATCGGCCTGCCAATAACTGCTGAATTCGAAACACTGGATATCAACATTAACGGACAGGAAACGCTGCTGGACAAAAAACAGGTGATCCCGTCCGTTACTCTGGTTGTGAATGCCAGTCGCGGCATCTGGGCGACTACGCCCGGCGGTAAATGGTACGAATATCCACAGCGTGAATTCGAGTTCTACGATGATCCTGTTGATGACGCTACCGGAAAAGTAGAAGTGAAACTGGACAGTAACTGGGGCAAAAACGGACGTGTAAGAATCCGTCAGCTTGACCCGTTGCCGCTGTCTGTTCTTGCCGTTATTCCTCGTCTTACTGTTGGGGGATTCTGATGATCGATGTTCGAATTATTCCCGCCACCGAAGAGCATCTTCAGATGATTTTGCCGGATGTTCGTCAGGCTGATATTGACGAACTGTATGCGGTATCGCTGATGACTACCGAAGATGCGCTGCGTGTTGGTCTTCGCACTGCGACTATGGCCTGGTCAGGGTTCGCGAACGGAGAACTGGTAACCATGTTTGGTGTATCTCCGGCGTCAATGATCGGTGGCAATGGTACACCCTGGCTGGTCGGAACCAGCCGTATTGAAAAATATCAGAAGACATTTCTTCGCCACTGCCGACCTGTATTGCAGCAGATGCTGGCAGTTTATCCGCGCCTGGAAAACTACGTCGACGAGCGAAACCATGTTGCCAAAGCATGGCTGCACTGGCTTGGATTCAGGCTTGAAGAAGCCGCGCCTTATGGTGCTCTTGGTCTTAATTTCCACAGATTTCACATGGAGAGAAAATAATGTGCGATCCGGTTATTGCTGGTGGCGCAATGCTCGCCATGAGTGGCATTCAGGCATACACCCAGTACCAACAGGGAAAGTATGCCTCGAAGGTTGCAGAAGCGAACGCAGATATAGCCACAGCTCAGGCAAATGATGCAATAAACAGGGGTAACGCTGAAGCTGAGCAACGGCGCAGAGAGACCCGACAGCGGCTTGGTACACAGGCAGCGACAATGGGGGCTACCGGCGCTGATTTATCTACAGGTAACGCGCTGGATATATTTGGCGACACTGCCCAGTTTGGCGCTCTTGATTCGCTGACGACGGTGAATAACGCGCAACGCGAGGCTTACGGTTATCAGGTTCAGGCTGCCAACTATAAAGCAGAAGCCAGTTCAGCCCGTAAACAGGGGAATGTGGGAGCAGCAACAACATTGCTCACTGCGCCTCTGAAGGCATACGGTGCGTACCAGATGTTTGGTGGGACGTGGAGTCCGTTTACTCAAAGCACCCCTGCGCCAATCGGGGCAGCAGCAGGAACCAGATTACCCGGAGGATTATAATGCCAGTCGTACCAACAGTATCCGGACGCCAGGTTGAGAGCCGTGGAGTTCAGTCAGCAGGCTTGCAGACGTTTTCTCAGCCAGGTATTGGTGATGCTTTTGTTCGGGCAGGGACAGAGGCAATTGATGTTTTGGGGCAGGCAAAACAGCGTGCCAATATCGCTCTGGCTCAGGAGGCATCTCTTAACCTCAGTCAGATAAGCAGTGATCTGCTGAATAACCCTGAAACAGGTTTGCTTAACCTGAAAGGGAAAAATGCTATTGGAAAAGGCCATGAGTATACGCAGCAGTTTGATGCTCAGGTCGAACAACTGGCTATGTCGCTGCCGGATGAACAGGCTCGTAATGCTTTCATGCAGCAGGCGCAGCAGCAGCGCATTCAGTTCACTACGCAGGCCGGGCGGCACGAGATAGGGCAAATTAATGCCTACGAAGAAGGTCAGTTTCAGGCGACGCTGCTGAACAATGGTAAAAATGCCGCAGCATTGTATGGCGACAATGCCGCATACGTATTGGCTAATAAGCAAACTTTCCAGCAAATTGAGGAGTACGGTGCTGCACATGGCTGGAGCGACGAGCAAATACAGGCCAAGAAAATCGAGTTTAAAGAGAAGGTTGCTGATGCAGCATTGTCCCAGTGGTCGGCAAACAATGCGACCGCATTCATCCAAAGTAATGGCGAGTTAAGTGATACTGCTGCTGGAGCTCGCCGTGCTGTAACAGATAGTGGCTCTTCCGAGCGTGTCCGTGGCATACGCAACAATAACCCAGGAAATCTCGAATACAGCAAAACTAATCCGTGGGTAGGCCAGACCGGTGATGATGGTCGATTTGCTAAATTCGAAACACCTGAACACGGGATTCGTGCATTAGGGCGGAACCTGATGTCGTATCAGCGGCAGGGTATTGATACCGTCAGCGAGATAATTAATCGCTGGGCACCGCCTACTGATAAAAATGACACTATGTCGTATATCAAAGCAGTGTGCGAACAACTTGGCGTTTCTGCTGATGAGCCTCTCGATGCATCAAATCCTGATACCCTGAAGGCGCTTTGTGCAGCCATTATCCATCATGAGAACGGTAGCCAGCCATACAGTGATCAGCAGTTAACTGCTGGTGTCAGTGCAGCACTTGGTTTATCAACAATTCCAACCAACACCAAACGCTATACCGGTAATGCAGCATTCGATGCGGCATCTCCTGAGGCGCAGGCAAGTTTTATGCGACAGGCGGATCAACTGCGTCGGCAGCAGCAGGCTGAATATAAAACGATGATTGACAGCCAGGTTCGCGATGCGACAGCTGCATATATGCGTGGCGTTGAATTTCCTAACCCACCTGGTGAGGATGATTTTATTGCAGCTTATGGAGTCAGAGAAGGAAACCTGCGATATACCGAGTTTAAGAATACGCAGATCGCCGGACAGTATATAGGCTCTTTCCGCAACATGCCGACAAGCAGCATTACAGCATATGTTGAGCAATTACGCCCGGATACTGGTGAGACAGGGGAGGGGTATGCGGCACGCGCAGCTCTTTATGACAACGTTGTTTCGGCTGCAAATCAGGTGATAAAGCAGCGGCAGTCTGATCCTGTGCAGTTCTCTCTTGCCTCCGGACAGGCAAAGCCTATCGACATGAGCAATAAGGATAACTTTGGACAGAGCGTTGCCTTGCGTGCCGCTCAGGTCAGTGACCTTGCTAAGTCATATGGCACTCCACTGACGTTCTTTTCCAAAGACGAGGCCAATCAGATCGGTGTTTTCTTTCGTGATGCTCCAGTTTCCCAACAGGCAGCATATCTCGATACCATCAGGCAGAGCACTGGTGGTGGGCAGGTGTATATGTCAGCACTACAGCAGATCAGTGCCAACGCTCCATCTGCTGCCGTTGCCGGGATACTGATGGATAAGCCTGGTGGTATTTTGGCAGAAAAAAACTGGTTTAATCCGGATGTTTCCGTGTCTCCTGAAACCGCTGCGCAGACAATTCTTGCTGGCGCGGCGGCTCGTAAAGGTACTGATGATGCGAAAGGTATTCCGATGCCTAAAGATGCTGATCTTCGCCTTGAGTTTTCTGACATGGTGAAGGATGCATTTGCTGGTGATGCTCAGGGGGCATCAATGGCATACGAGATCGCAAAGGACTATTACGCTGGTGTGATGGCGAAAAAAGGCGTGATATCAGGCGAAATTGACACTGATATCTGGAAACAGGCTGTTAACGTAGCTACAGGTGGCGTGCATGACTATAACGGAATGGGGAATGTCCTTTTGCCGTGGGGAATGTCTGCAGAGCAATTCGATAAGCAGGTTAATCAGGCTTGGAATGAACAAGTTGTCGGCACCGGGATAAAAACACCGCCTGGTCAGTATGGTTTGCAAAGTTACGGCGATAGTCAGTACCTGGTGAAACTTGGTACTGGTTATCTGCTGAAAGATGATGGTTCTCCCGTTGTTCTTAATCTGACACAGAAGCGTCAGAGATTCTCCGGAGATATTCCGCAATGAGTTACTTTGGCCTTAATCCAGTAAACCAGAATCAGCAGCTTGACGAAGCAGCATCAAATCCAGCTGGCTTTAACAGCGATGTTGGTTTTTTCGACAATGCTGTAGGAGCGGCATTGTCTGGTTTGTACTCCGGGCTGGTGGCAAAGCCAGATCAGTTGCTATGGGCAGGGATGGATAAAATCGTATCCCCGATCGCTCAGTTTGTTAACGAAAACACCTCGCTCAATGACACTTCAGTTTCATACATTGCCGAGCAGAGAAAACTAGCAGAGCAGCAGGTTAAGCGGCTGACGCCTGATGCCGCGACAACCGGAACCGCCGGGCAGGTTCTTTATGGGTTGTTCGATATGGGCGGGCAGGCTGTTGTCGGTACAACGCTCGGTGGTCCTGTCGGAGGTGCAGCGGCGGTAACTTCGCTACAGGGTTTTTCTGAGTTTGAACGGCTGACAGCACAGGGTGTTGATTTCAGGACGGCGCAGGAAGCGGGATTAGTGCAGGGCATTACTGCTGGTGCCGGAACACTGATCCCTATGAGCCTCGGGTTACGTGCTGGTGGTGCGCTGGCGGAAGGTGTGGCGGATCAGCTTGTGCGGACGGGTGAGAGTTCAGTGCGGCGCGCCGCAGCAACAGCAGTACGTGCAACGCCAGATATTGCCTATGCCGCAGGTACAAATATTGCGTTCGGTATGGCACAGCGTGGGCTTACTGCAAAAACGCTTCGTGATGGTGGCTATAGCGAAATGGCTAACCAGTATGATGTGTTGGATCGACAGGCAATTGCTATTGATGCTGTTCTTGGGGTGGCGTTTGGTGGTGTCGGCAGATTTATTAACTCTCGCGGCGAGTCTACAAACGCACCAAATTTTTCACCAGTTGATATCGATGCTGCACTGGCGGCGAATGCCGCTCATCATGCTGAAATTGATATTGCGCCCGGCGTGCCGATCAACGTGCTTTCGCGCAATTCTCACATTCAGGCTCTGCGAAAAGCTATGTCTGATGTTAGCCAGGGGAGATCTGTAGACGTTGCCAGCATTGTTGAGTCTGCATCTTTCAGTGAAATTCCTGGGCGCAAGAGTCTGCTGTCTCAGGCAGTTAATGAGGCTCTGTCATCTGTAGATGATGGAGTAACGGCGCGCGCTATAGAAAATCGGTTGCTTGAAGAACAGGCCGCGCAGCTTTTGCCGCGTGGCGATAGACAGGTTTACCAGTCTGAAATCGCTAATAGCCAACGAATTATTGAAAATCTCACTGAACAGCGCGCACAAATTCTTGCAGAAGAGCCAACCGGTAGCGGTAAGGCTTTATCTCGTGCTCGATCAGATAAACAGGCCAGACTTCGCGATATTGACCAACGAATCCGGCAGGCACAAGAACGCCTGGAATTTTCTCGTAACGCGTTGGCACCGCATGAGCCTGGCGGTCAGTTTTTTGAAGCTCGAGCAGAACTGGCACGGCGACTGCAGGTAGAAAGTGAACTTAATGCTCAGGCTGTTTCATTCTATAAAACAGCAGAGGTCAGGACGCCAGACGAAGTAGCTCCTTTTGAGCCTGATAAAATATTGCAACAGGCAGAACAAAAAATGATGGCGGATCAGGCGGGAGATATTGATCTGCGCATAGCTGAAGACTCGCTGCTTGAATCACCTGACATGATAATCACCGTGCTGGATGATGATGGTAATCCACAATCGCGCAGTGCGCGTGAAGTACTGGATGAAGCGAACAGGGAAAGTGAGCAGGCAATACAGGATTCCAGCCTGTTTGATGTTGCTGTGGCGTGTTTCTTGAGAGGTTAAATTAAATGAGACAGGAATGTATACAAGCGGTCCAGCAGGCGGCGCAGCGCACGTTAACGGCGCGAGAAATACAGAACATTGAAGACCGCATTTATCGAAATATGCGCTCCATTGCTCGTGATGACCCGATGTCGTGGCGACAACTTTCCGAATCAGAACGGTTGTATCGTGCAGCACAATTGGCATCTGAAGAATTACAGCGAGAAGCGGCATTAAAGAAACGTCGTGTGGCCCTCACTATAGCCGCACGTCAGAGATTGGATAAATTTATCAATAGCTATCAAGGGGCTGATGGGAAACTTGGCGCTCTTAACCGTACTATTGCTTTTAATGCAGACGGTAAATCGAATTTCCTCTCTGTTGAATCCAGAACAAAAGCCACCCGTGATTATGCATTGAGTCAATTGCAGGAGGCATTCGAAGCAGTTGATCCTCGCTTTTTTGGTCTGTTTGAAGATGAAGCGGGCGTACGTGACCTGGTATATGAAATGCGGGGGCAAAATACTGGCAATGCTAAAGCAAGAAAAGGTGCTAAGGCGTGGAGAGAAGTTACAGAGCTGCTGCGCCGCCGGTTTAATGATGCTGGTGGGGACATTGGCTATCTCGAAAACTGGGGGATCCCTCAACATCATTCTATGGAAAAGGTTGGGGCGGTATCAAAAGATAAATGGGTTAGCGATGTTATAGGTAAGCTGGATCGCAAATATTATACCCGAGCCGATGGACAACTGATGAACGATGCCGAGTTGTCTGCATTTCTTGGAGAGGCTTATAACACGATCGCTACTGGTGGGCTGAATAAGCTTACTGATACCGGAATGCGAATTTCCGGCGCACGTGCTAACCGTGGTAATGCATCACGACAGATACATTTCAAAGATGCAGATTCCTATCTGCAATATCAGCAACTTTATGGTGATCGCTCTCTATGGGAAATCATGGTCGGTCACCTGGAAGGTATCAGTAAAGATATTGCTCTGGTGGAAACATATGGTCCAAACCCCGATCATGTTTTCCGCTCCCTTCTTGATCAGGTTAAGGCAGAAACGGCAACAGCTAACCCGAGTAAAACCGGTAGCGTCGAGCGTCTGGCGAACAAAACAGAGAACTTGTACAACTTTATTTCTGGAAAAACACAGCCTGTAGCGAATCCGCACATCGCGCGATGGTCTGACAATATCCGCAACTGGCTGGTTGCCAGCAGACTCGGATCCGCGTTGCTGTCATCGTTCTCTGATCTTGGAACCATGTATCTGTCTGCGAAGGTTACCAACCTTCCAATGAACCAGTTATTCCGCAACCAGCTTGAAGCTATGGACCCAACGAACCGTACAGAACTTGCGCGGGCGCGCCGCGCTGGTCTGGCGATGGAATCTCTACTTGGCAGCGTTAACCGCTGGGCGATGGATAATATGGGGCCGTCAGTGTCTCGTTGGGCGGCAACGGCCGTAATGCGTGCCAGTGGGCTTACAGCATGGTCAGATGCGCACAAGCGCGCCTATGGCGTAACCATGATGGGAAGCTTGGGAGAAGTAGTGTCACGGACACCAGACCTTCGTAGCCTCGATGACTCTGATTTTCGTATCCTGAAAAGCAAAGGGATTACTGACACAGACTGGAGCGTATGGAAGCTGGCGCAACAGGAGGACTGGGGGAACGGTAATAATACGATGCTGACACCGGAAAGCATTATGCGTATCCCTGATTCAGCAGTTAAACATCTTGGTGAGCCTGAACGCGTGAAATTTGAGGCAATGCGTAAACTGCTCGGTGCCGTAACTGAAGAAGTTGATATGGCTGTTATTACACCGGGCGCACGTGAACAGATGTTCGTAGGGTCTGGTCTTCAGCGTGGAACATGGAAAGGTGAATTAACGAGAAGTGTTTTCCTGTTTAAATCGTTCCCTATCTCGGTTGTTATGCGTCACTGGTCACGCGCTATGGGTATGCCGTCTGCTGGTGGGCGTGCAGCATATATAGCAACGTTTTTAGCAAGCACAACCATGCTTGGTGCTCTTTCCATGCAGATTACTGATCTTATTAATGGGAGAAATCCAAAGGAAATGACCGGTGACCACATGGTTAAATTCTGGATAAATGCATTTTTAAAAGGTGGTGGGGCTGGGTTGTACGGTGATTTTCTTTTCTCTGACCACACTAGGTACGGGAGCGGCGCGCTGGCGTCGATGCTTGGCCCGGTAGCTGGTCTGGTTGATGACGTAGTGAAGATAGCTCAGGGCATACCTCTAAATGCTGTGGAAGGGAAGAATGAGCAGACTGGTGGTGATCTGGTTAAGCTGGGGAAGGGTCTAATGCCTGGTGCGAATCTCTGGTACTTGAAGGCGGCTCTCGATCACATGATCTTTAACCAGATGCAGGAGTATTTTTCACCAGGCTATTTGCGTAAAATGGAGCAACGTTCGAAGAAAGAGTTTAACCAGACATACTGGTGGCGACCTCAGGATGTCACTCCGCAATAAGGAAGTGTTGTGTTTTTAATTATTTTGAGTGTGATAATTTCTGGTGGATTGTTATTTATTGACCGCTACAAATATTTTCTTAACCCTCAGACTCAAGCTATTTGCTGGTTCATCTTTGTTGTGCAGGGAGTCGTTCTTGTTGCAAGCCTTATTGAGGGGAGGCCTCTTATTTTTACTGGGTAAATTAGGTGACTACATGCAAGCTATAGGATTCATTGTTTATATCGTCGTTGGTCTTTTTCAGTTGGCAGCAATTATGGCTGGGCTTGAATCATGGTGGGGATTGCACTGGATAATTGCAGCCCCCATTGCTTTCATCGTGAGCTATATTCCATTTGTTGGAGCGATTGTTGGTATGGTTGGCGCTGTGGATGTATGGCGGTGGGAGTGGTGGCAGGCTGGCCTTCTCTTCTTTGGTGGGATCATCTTTGCTATTGTCTGCGGTGGAATGTCATCATTTTTCGAATGGCTATCATTCAGAAAAGGAACGTGACATGTCACAGGCCGCTTTCGCGGCCTTGTTTTTAACGAATGCCACCGCCGCCCGGGCGGGAATCTGCAGAACGCCCTCCGCAGCGGGAGCCGTCAGCGGCAGTATCGCTGTCGTGCTGACAACGACCGGCAAAGGCCTGAGTTGAAGCTACCAGAGACAACAAAACGAACAGTGCAGCAAATGCTTTTTTCATTGTGAAATTTCCATCTATAAGCCACCTCAATGTGGCGTCAATGAGTGTAGCACTGACTTTTGTTTCGTCCACAAAAAATCCCGCAGCGCGGGCTTATTCTTCTTCTTCATCATTAAAAAGCGGATTGTTGTTTCCATCTGATGAAAGGAAAGGTATGTGTTCTCTTGAAAATCCAACAATGACAATTTCATTATCATTTTTTGCATAATGAATGCATTCATTAGAATGCATTCCGCCAGGGTTGAAATTTAAGTTAATGGTATAATTCTTAAATGTGTTTGGATACCATGTTGGCCCACAATGATAATGCCAATAATTCTCTTGCTCATAATTGTCTGAGCCGGGAATTTTATCATGGTTATCATCAACCCACGAGGGCTTGTTTTTTCCAACAAGCGCCCTTCCATTGGCAACATCCTCTAAAAACCTTTGTATGATTTTTATTTCATCATCAGTAAGGAAAGGTCCGTCTACAGCGAAAGGGGTGTTGCTTTCCCCATGTAGAAAACTATTAGATATTCTAATGTTAAACTTCAAGGAAAACTCCTGATGTGCTTCTATTTGGAGCGAAATGCCGCCTTGAAGTCGCTAAAAGATGTTCCTGTCTGGTAAACCATATCCTTGTCGCGCTCTTTGCTTGCGCGACCAAGCATAACTTTTCCAATGACATCCCAGCATTGCTTGGCTTGTTCATTGTGCTGAGTACGATTTTTCAACGCTGTCATATCGCGCCTCCTTTACCTTTAAGGTAATATTACGCGAATCTACATCACATCGCCAATGATTATTTTAAAGGCACATCCCTGTGCCGCCGCCCGTCAGAAGAACCCTGCTTTGTCGTTGATGTACTCCGCGTGGGTCTGGATATCACGCAGGCATTTGCTCACACCAACGATGTAGCAGAACATGGTGGTCAGCTCCGCCGCCGCTCCCGATACGTCGTGCCCGTCGTCCTGTAACTGGTTCAGCAGATTCATCAGCAGTGAGTTCTCCGTCAGGCCGAGAACACCAGACGGCGAATGAATCAGGCTACGGTAGCCGGGCTTCAGTGGGGCGCTGTAGGTTTTGTTCTCTATCTTCATTGCCTGCATCACTGCTGACGCCGTGGCGTTGGCTACCTGGTCGGCAACCATCTTTATGCGTTCTTCCTGCGGGAGCGAGTTTTTAATGTAACTTCCGGTGCGGCGGATCTGAGGAAGAACCTCACCTGTAACCCATTTACGAAAGCGGTATGGGATAGTGCCTGGTGTCACCGCATCGCGGCAGCGGAGGATCAGTGTGTAGAGGCCTGACTCGTTGATAATATTGGTTTCGCCTTGACGGCCTAAGTTAAATTTAGCCCTTTCATCATCATCAAGAGATTTTATTGACATAGTGGGGTTTGTCAGTTGAAGAGCTTTAATAACGTCTTTGGCAACAAACCAAGGATTTCCATCAATAACAATGGCTCGAATGGTTGCTTCTGATTCAAAATGAAAAACAGATGGGGTTACGTTAGCAGTCATAGTGATCACCTTTGTAGTTAGGTTAATCACCACTACCGACGCCAATCGGTTGGTGGTGAACTGTGCAGGGTTGGCGTAACCGGCTACAAAGGACCCGGCGCACCTTTCGGTGCCCCCACACAGCCCACCATAGAATAGGTGCGCTTTACACATAAAAAAACCGCTTATGCGGCATATGTGCCTCTGTAGTAATCCGGGACGCCAATCCCGGCACTGGATTTTGCCAGTGCCCGATTACTATGGCACAAGAGGAGTGCAATGTAAATTTACCGTAAAGGTAAATATAAGCACTCCACTTGGTAATTGCAAACCTTATCTGGTTTGTTTTCGTAATTGTTCGGCACAATAGTCGAGATGTGTTTGCAGATCCCGCATAGACATCTGTGAGCTGGTGACGTAGTTAATCAGTGCAGTCAGTTCGGCAAGTGGGCCATCGACATTAAATCCATCCTTATCGAGATCCCGGAGTAATTTCATCAAGTGCGATCCCTCCACCAGTGACCTGACGCCTCCCGGCGTGTGAATCCTTTCGGTAAATCCATCTTCCAGTGGATAGTGATACTGCTGCATCTTATCTTCTCCATGCAATAACTGTATATTTATACAGTAGCAAATAATTTGTTTGCTATCCAGCACGTTTTGCAAATCACCTGAAAGGTAATATCTGTTCGTATTTATGGGTTTTCTATCCATATGTGGTTTTTCAGGTAATAGAATAACCAGATATGCGGCGCAACGGGTGCTGCGACTATCTGGAGATTTAACATGACGGTCTCAACCGAAGTTGACCACAACGAATACACCGGTAACGGCGTTACGACATCATTCCCTTATACATTCAGGGTTTTCAATAAATCTGATCTGGTAGTGCAGGTGATTGATCTTGACGAAAATATCACTGTACTGGCTCTTGATACTGATTACACGGTTACCGGCGCGGGAGGGTATAACGGTGGTAATGTAATTCTGTCGAAGGCGTTGGCTAACGGTTATCAGATTTCTATATCTCGAGAGCTACCGGTTACGCAGGAAACTGATCTGCGCAATCAGGGTAAGTTCTTTGCGGAAGTGCATGAGGATGCTTTTGATAAGTTGACTATGCTAATCCAGCAATGCTTTAGTAAGCTTCGCCTGGCTCTTATGCGTCCATCATTTGTTGCTAATTATTATGATGCTCTTAATTATTACATCAGAAATGTAAGAGAGCCCTCTCAGCCAAGTGATGCTACAAATAAAAATTATGTTGATACGCTTGCAACTAACAATTTGAATAAAACTCTAAGAGTCCCAGAGGGATATATCCCAACTCTTCCTGTTGCAAATGTAAGAAAGAACAAAATTGTAGCAATGGATAATAGTGGTAATCCAATGATGGTTTTACCTGAAAGCGGAAGTGCTGCTGATGTAATGATTGAATTAGCTAAGCCAACCGGTGCTGGGCTTATTGGGTTTAATGATATTACAGTATCTAAACAGCTTGAAATATTATTAAGCGAGTCGGCCCCTCTATTTCAGGGTCATATCAAAACCCTCGATTATTGGGCTGCCAAGATGCATGCTGGCGAAACCGTTATTATTACCAGCTACGCCGACTCTACCGGTGATGGTAATGGCTCGACAGGATGGACGGCGAACCCTACGGTTCCTGTAACCGGCTTTCCATGGTCCACCGCTCCCGTTGCGAACAGCGACCATAATG
>SKEM01000293.1_pt1 | contig 36622 bp, 33 predicted proteins | sample 4826731 | NCBI WGS metagenome assembly SKEM01 (sample SAMN11008809, study PRJNA524170) | human gut metagenome | biome: Human fecal sample; material: Feces; isolation source: fecal sample from pouch patient p37 | host: Homo sapiens | place: Israel: Tel-Aviv | collected 2015-07-27 | reverse complement strand
AAATACGATAGTCCAGTTTAGTCAACCAATTTTTTTCATCTAGCTTTCCTTTTCTATTGCGGGCAGTCTTGTCACTGAATTCAGGAAAAATCTCTACTGCGAAATCAAAATACCGTGCGATAATCGAGACAATTCTCTCACTCGTTTTACCATCACCATATGGATTTTGCGCTGTTGCCATTTTTTCGTAGGCGACTGAATCACTTAATAACACATCAACTGCACTTACCACATCTTCCTCAGATGTGCCAACGACCTTCAAAGTGCCAGCAGCAACACCTTCTGGTCGCTCCGTTGACTCTCGCAATACTAAAACAGGTACCCCTAACGACGGTGCTTCCTCTTGAATCCCACCAGAATCCGTCAAAATGAGGTCAGACCTTTTAGCGAGATTATGAAACTCAAAAACATCCAAGGGCTCAATTAAATGTAGACGACTAGAGGGTTTCAGATGCGTATAGATTAAGGCACGAATTTTTGGATTTTTGTGCATTGGAAAAATAATTTCAATGTTTGTATGCTTATCCAAAATTTGATTCATAGCTTGAAAAACTTGCATCATATTTTGTCCTAAATTCTCTCGACGATGCATGGTAATTAGAATTTTTTTCGTCTCTGAATTTTTTAACGCCTCATGACTAAAATCTTGTGTCACTGTGTAAGCCAACGCATCAATCGCAGAATTACCCGTCACATATATCTGTGAGGCATCATAATTTGCCTTCAATAAATTATCTCGACTTAAACTTGACGGTGCAAAATAAAGGTCTGCTAATGCATCTGTCATTTGACGATTCATTCTTCAGGAAATGGTGAATATTTATCATAAGTCCTTAGACCAGCTTCAACGTGACCAACAGGTACTTGATGATAAAAAGCCGTGAGTGCTGCCGCAAAAGTCGTTGTCGTATCCCCATGAACCAACACCATATCAGGTTTGACCTGGTCAAAGACCTCATCTAATAAAGCGATTGAACGACTTGTAATTGCAGCTAACGTTTGATTTGGCGTCATGATATTCAAATCATAATCTGTCTTAATGGCAAATGTTTCTAACACCTGATCAAGCATTTCTCGATGTTGTGCAGTCACAACCACACAAGACTCAAATTGCACATTTTTCTCAATTTCTTTAATAATGGGTGCCATTTTTATTGCCTCTGGTCGTGTCCCAAATATTATCATTATTGTTTTCTTCTTCATATTCCCCCAACACCAAAGTCTATCTAAATTCACTTCAAGACAACGATGCCACAAATTAAATAGTATAGCTTATTTTAATTTATTCATTAGTAACTGTCAAGATATTTATTTAAATTATTTAACACTTTTATCTATAACATAGTTTTCAAATTTCAATCCCTATCTCAAACGACTTCCTGTCCTGAAATACCACAAGATAACAGCTTAAAACACTGACTATTCCCGTGATATAAAAACAAAAAAACAAGGTAATGTCGATTTAAAAACGACGTTACCTTGCGGTTTATGATTTATTTTAACGATTTCTCTCAAACCTTTGTTTCAATTTTCAGCATAGGAAATGATTATCTAATCTCAGCACCAAATTCAACTAATTTCTTGGTGATTTTAGTTACAGCTGCTGAAATTTCATCATCTGTTAATTGATTTTCAGCTGACTGGAAGGTCAAAGTATAGGCCAATGATTTTTTATCTGCCGCAACATTGTCACCAGTATAAACATCGAAAAGTTCTGCTTTAATCAGAGTTTTTACCTTGCTTGACGTAATCACATCGAGGACTTCTTGGTTAGTCGCTGTCCGGTCAACCAAAAGTGCAATATCACGTTTAGAGGCTTGGAATTTTGGAATATCTGTAAAAATGACTTGAGCTAGTTGTTGTGCCAATAAAGCTGTCAAATCAAGACTCGCCACATAAGTTTCTGAAATGTCGTAGGCTTTGGCAGTCGTTGGATGAACTTGACCGATAAAACCAACTTCAACATCATCAACTAAGATACGTGCAGTACGACCTGGATGGAGTTCAGCAATTGTATTGTCTGCTTCAAAGCGAACATTGTCAAATTTAACAAGTAGATTTTCGACCACACCTTTGGCAGCATAGAAATCATAGCTTTTACCTGTCATGGCAATCGCGACTTGTGGTAATTCTGTTGGACGGTTGTCTGTTTCGTTACCGAATTTAGCAAAAACCTGACCAATTTCGTAGACTGCAAGCGTATCATTACCACGCGCCAAGTTATAGCGCACGATATCAAGCATGCCACTGATAAGATTCAAACGGAGTGTGCTACGTTCTTCACTCATTGGCATGGCAAGCGCTGTTAGGTTGTCCTTTGGCAATTTCGTGAACTGCACTGCTTTTTCAGCTGTCGTCAATGAATAAGAGATAACTTCTGATAAACCAGCACCTTCAAGATTAGTGCGAACATCACGACGGAAGGCTTGCATAGGTTTCAATTCACCAATCGTATTCCCGGCTTGCGGTAAGGTATTGGGAATATTGTCATAGCCATAAATCCGTGCTACTTCTTCGACAAGGTCAGCTTCGATTGTAATATCCCAACGACGTGGTGGTACAGTTACATCAAACTTTTCACCAGCAACACTTGTTGAAAAGCCAAGTTTATCAAAAATCGCCACAACATCTGTCGAATTAAGGGTCAAACCAAGAGCTCGGTTGATTTTATCAAGTGTGATAGATACAGTCACATCTTGCGCAACGAAATCATTGCTTGAAACTACGCCTGATGTGATGGTACCACCAGCAAGTTCAACAATCATAGCTGCTGCATAATCTAGCGCCAACTCAACGTCAGCATGGTTAATGCCTTTTTCAAAACGAGCACTTGATTCAGAACGCAAATTGAATTTTTGAGAGGTTTTACGGATACTTGTCCCGTCAAAAATCGCTGACTCAAGGGCAACACTGGTTGAACTGTCAGTGATTTCAGTGTTTTCGCCTCCCATGACACCCGCAAGTGCCACTGGCTGACCGCCAACTGTGATGACAATGTCTTCTGCTGCTAATTCGCGCACCGCGCCATCCAATGTTGTCAGTTTTTCACCATTTTCAGCTTGACGAACGAGAATTTTCTTCTCGTCGAACTTAGCATAATCAAAGGCGTGAAGCGGTTGGCCGAAGTAGAGGAGGACGAAATTGGTGACGTCCACGACATTGTTGATGGGGCGGATGCCTTCGCTCATGAGGCGGTTTTGCAGCCACTGCGGACTTGGGGCAACGGTGATGCCTTCAATGATGCGCATTTTGTAAGTCAAGACTTTGTCTGTCGTGACGTCCACTGCGATTTTTTCTGATGTTTTGGTGTCAGATTCTGTGACAACTTTTTCATCAAATTTGACTTGTTTGTTGTCGTAGATTGCTGCAACTTCATGAGCGACACCACGCATAGATAGGGCATCTGCACGGTTTGGTGTGATGGAAAGCTCCAACACTTCATCGTTCATCTCTAGGTAATCAAAAATTTCTGCACCATTTTCAGCGTCAGCTGGTAGGTAGTAAATCCCTTCAGCATAGGCTTTAGGCACGATATTTTCTGGGAAACCAATTTCTTGGAGGCTGCAGATCATGCCAAGACTTTCAACACCACGTATTTTCCCTTTTTTGATTTTGTGATTACCTGAAATCCGAGCACCTGGCAGGGCAACGATAACTTTAATGCCTGCTTTGATATTGGGCGCACTACAGACGATTTGTGTCGGTTCAACTTCACCAACATTAACTTGACAGATATTCAAGTGTGTTTCTGGAATTTCTTGCGTGCTGAGCACTTCACCAACGACTAATTTTGATAGCCCTTTGCTTCGTGTTTCAACACCCTCAACTTCAATCCCGCTAGTTGACATTTTTTCTGATAGGTCATGTGAAGTCACGTCGATGTTGACGAGTTCTTTTAACCAATTGTATGATACTTGCATTTTTTAGACTTTCTCCTTATTTGAACTTCAAGCTAACTTCCTAGGGAAAAAGAGATTTTACGAACCTGCGCAAGCGCAGAACCCTTAAATCCTATTTTTCTACGAAAGTTTGCGACTATGTCGCATCGCTTTTCTGTATCATGTTATTTAAACTGTTCACTCATCCGTGCATCACCCAGATAGAAACCACGAATATCGTTAATCCCGTATCTTAACATGGCAATCCGCTCTTGGCCTAAACCAAAGGCAAAACCTGAATATTTCGTGCTGTCAATACCAGCCATTTCAAGGACATTCGGGTGCACCATACCAGCGCCGAGGACTTCAATCCAGCCGGTCATTTTACAAACGTTACAGCCCTTACCGCCACATTTGAAACATGAAATATCTGCTTCAACAGAAGGCTCTGTAAACGGGAAATAGCTTGGACGCAGACGGATCTTACGTTCTGCACCAAACATTTTCTTAACAAGCGTATCCAACGTCCCTTTGAGGTCACTCATAGCAATATTTTCGTCAATCACAAGCCCTTCAATTTGGTGGAATTGATGACTGTGGGTCGCATCATCTGTGTCACGACGGTAAACACGTCCTGGTGAAATCATTTTAAGTGGCCCTTTGGTAAAGTCGTGCGCATCCATTGTCCGCGCTTGAACAGGACTTGTGTGCGTCCGCAACAAAATATCAGAAGTGATATAAAAAGTATCTTGCATATCACGCGCCGGGTGATCCTTAGGCAAGTTCATACGCTCAAAGTTATAGTAATCCGTCTCAACTTCGTACCCATCAACGATTTGGTAACCCATGCCAAGGAAAATATCTTCGATTTCTTCCGTTGTTTGGGTCAAAATATGACGATTGCCTTTGGCTACTTTTTCCCCCGGTAAAGTCACATCAAGCGTTTCATTTTCAAGCTTTTTGGCAATGATAGTGGCTTCAATCTCAGACTTTTTGCTTTCTAAAAGACTAGTGATCTCATCTCTGAACTCATTAGCTAGAGCGCCTAATTTAGGGCGTTCCTCATTTGATAAGTCCTTCATCCCTTTGAGAATATCGGTCAACTCACCTTTTTTACCCAGAACTGAAACACGGAAATCATTCAAAGTTTTTTCATCAGCGATTTTGGGCAATTTTTCAAGTGCACTCGTACGCAAATCAGCGATTTTTTCTTGTAAAGTCAATTTTTTATCTTCTTTCTATTTTGGCATTTACTTTTGGTAGATAAGTAATGACAAGAAAAAATACCGCAGTCATCACTCCAACGTAAAGGAGCGAAAACCGCGGTACCATCCTAATTCCTAGATTATCTCTAGCTTAATTATCATTATTTGTTTTGTTGAGAGATTGACATGAGTTTCTACGCCTCAAAACAGTCGCATCAATATCTTGATTGAAGTGAACTTCACAAACCTGCCGTTAAATGGCTCTCAGTCATAACCATTCTCCCTGTCAACTTATCAGCTTGCTACTCTTTTCAATACATAACCAAATCATACTAAATTTCAGCAAGTCTGTCAAATTTCTGCTAGGCAATCTACTTCTCCAAGCTTTAAAATACGAATGCTTTCCAAACAAGCACGCTTAACAAAATAACCAGACCGGACAGCCTCAGACCACGACCCAACAGCCGCCAATTTTTCCTGATAGTCCATCATCGTCATATCAGCCAACACCGCATCAATAGCGTTTAAATCATCTAGGACAATACCCAAATTATGAACGCGTACAAGTTCCGCTTGCGCCATGTTCGACCTAATGACGACAGGCAGTCCCATTGACAAATACTTAGAAAGCTCAAGTGAATTCGTGTGACCCTCATATTGCGACCTAGCAGCCGGCACGACACCAAAGCCACCATCTGCCATTGCAGTAAATGGTAGCTGTCCATGATACGACAACTGCTCTTCGTCATAACTAGAGTCGATGACAACCAGTTTTTTGAAGTCTGCTTTAGCATTGAGTGAGCCTTGACATTTAAAATCCGTAAGCCCCATTGCAAGAATTGGTGAAGTTATCCCACCACTATCTCGTAGCTGTTCAGCAAGCTTGCGATTTGCCACAAGCAATAAGTCAAAGTCACGTAATTTAACCATCTCAGGATGCGTCCCATCGGACAAATCATCAGTCATCAGCCAAGGCATAACTTCCCAAAGCAAAGCAGCAATTTTGATCCTTGGGATCAACCGAATTTTCTCGATAAAGATTTTTTCAAATCTAGCATCAGCCTGCCACATCGGCCACTGAACAATTACTAAATCATCAGGTTGCACACCTGATAAAAGCGTTGTAACCCGAATCTCGACATCTTCATCAGCAGCATCCCGCAACTGATAAGGCGCATAGTTTATGACACTAAAGCCGACCCCCTCAGCACTCTCAGCAGCTTGTTGATTTAAGATAAAATGTGCATCAGTCGTATTCTGCACATCTGAACCATTTATTTTTGTTATCCAATTGGTCATATTTACTCCTTAGAACTGCTTAATATATCGTCATTTTATCACGTTTGAGACCAAAAAGAAAAAATATCCGCATCATTGCGAATAGCCTTCTTGAAAGATATAACGATTAGTTATCTTGTTTACGATTAAAAATCAAATTCAAGATAATCGCCACAAGGGTTGCCATGACAATCCCGTTATTTAAAAACATTTCAACTGTATTCGGTAAAGCTTGGAAGAGCGTTGTCCCATTAAAGCCAACACCTGACGCGACTGCCATTGCAGCAATAAGCAGATTATGTTCATTTTCAAAATTAACACGACCCAACATCCGAATCCCTTGAATCGTTACCATGCCAAACATGACTAACATAGCGCCACCCAAAACAGGTGCTGGAATAATCTGTGCACAAGCACCAAATTTTGGTAACAGTCCTAAAATCACGAGGAAACCTGCTGTGTAGAAAATCGGACGGCGCGTTTTAATGCCTGATAACTGAACCAAACCGACATTTTGTGAAAAGCCTGTATAAGGGAAGGTGTTGAAAATCCCACCTAATGCGACTGCCAAGCCTTCTGCTCGGTAACCATTTCTCAATCGTGTTTCAGAGATTTCGTCCCCAGTAATATCTGAAAGCGCTAGGTAAACGCCGGTAGACTCAACCATTGACACCAAAGAAATAATTGTCATCATCAAGATCGATGAAAAATCAAAAATCGGTTTTCCGAAGAAAAATGGTGTCGGAATATGAATCAGCGGTGCTTGCGCAATAGGTGAGAAGTCGACGATACCCATGAAGGCAGCCACGACAGTACCGATGATGAGGCCGATAAGGATAGCAATAGAGCGGACAAAACCTGTTGTAACGGCATGAATGAGCAAAATGACAAGAATCGTCACGACCGCTAAAATCACGCCGGAAAGTTCTGGTTTTGCGATGTTATTCCCCATGTTGCCAATGGCGACTGGAATAAGCGTTAGACCAATTGTTGTAATGACGCTACCTGTTACAAGCGGTGGAAAGAACTTGCGAATTTTCGAGAAAAAACCTGAAATTAAAATGACAATCAAGCCTGAAACGATGATTGAGCCAAAGATAGCACCAGAACCAAGTTTAGCCCCAATGATTGAAAGGGGGGCAACGGATTGAAAAGCAACACCTAGAACAACTGGCAAGCCGATACCGAAGTATTTATTAACTTGGAGTTGTAGAAATGTCGCAACGCCACACATGAAAATATCTGTCGAGATCAGATAAGTTAGTTCTTTTGTTGAGTAACCGAGTGCACCTGCAATCATGATTGGTACTAAGATAGAGCCAGAATACATGGCTAGCAGGTGTTGCATGCCAAGGACTGCTGATTTAGAATGTTTGATTTCTTGAGTTTGCATATTATAAATCCGCCTCCGCAAAGACGACTTGTCCTTGTTCAAATCCTGCGATTCTAGCTAGGCTAACAACAGGGATGCCAGTTTCTTCGACCAAGGCACGGCCTGTTTGAAATGATTTTTCAATCACGATGCCGACGCCTGCGATTTGCGCGCCAGCTTCTTTTAAAATATTAATTAAGCCAAGTGCCGCTTGCCCATTTGCCAAGAAATCATCGATAATCAAAACTTTATCATTTTCTGACAAGAATTTACGTGAAATCTGAACGGTCGATGTATTTTTTTTAGTAAATGAGTAGACTTCAGCAGTTAGCAATTCGTCATTCATCGTCACGTTTTTCGCTTTTTTAGCGAAAATCATCGGAATATTAAGTTCTTCGGCAACATAGGCTGCAGGCACATTCCCACTGGCTTCAATTGTCACAACTTTTGTAATCCCACTATCCGCAAATTTTTGCGCAAAAGCTTGCCCAATTTGTCGCATCAATTTAGGGTCAACTTGGTGTGTTAAAAAACTATCGACTTTTAAGATATCATCTCCCAAAACAGTACCATCATGTTTAATTCTTGAAACTAATGCTTCCATGTTCAACTTTCTATCAATTAAAAAAGGCCTTGCGAAAAAAAGTTCGCAAAGAGCCTGACTCCTTGCTTATTGTTTGGCATTACGGTGCCAAGTAGAGACGCTCGACCAATTACGAGCATAAATAAGCTGTTATTATTAAATCATATATTATGTATCATGTCGTTCACAATCAAGTGAACGATTACAAAAAAACATCAATTGAACTTGATGATTTTATAATATCTATTTTATCATATTTTCTAAAACAAAAAAAGTGAAATAGATTAATTTTTCTCTGGATGCAAGGCAAACATTGGATAACTTTAATCTCATCCAATGATCTCTATAAAGCATCCCCAAAACAAACCGAGGTCATAGCAAAAAGGACAAGAATACCCAAAATAAAAAAAGCCTATAAACAGCTTTGTACTAGGCTCCAAGCCCTTTATGCCAGAAATCGGAATCGAACCGACGACCTTCACCTTACCATGGTGCTGCTCTACCGACTGAGCTATTCCGGCGTGTTTGTATTTTATAAGTGGTTAGAATTATTGCGCTCTCTGTTTTTTGTAGAAAGAGCAGCTTAAGGTGGGAATTCTTCGAATTCCCTTATCCGCAGATTCGGGGCAGTGCCCCGAACTCTACCGCCTGAGCTATTCCGGCGTGTTTGTATTTTTTTGACTAAAAATATTACCTTACACTAGTGCTGGAAACAGGAATCGAACCTGCGACCTACGCGTTACGAGTGCGTTGCTCTACCGACTGAGCTATTCCAGCAGGATTAAATATTGTTTTAGTTTAAGATTTTAAAAGCGTTGCTACTCTTGAAAGAGCAACATGCGGTAGAAATTCTGCGAATTTCTTTATCCGCAGATTCAAAGCAGTGCTTTGAACTCTACCGACTGAGCTATTCCAGCAGGATTAAATTTGATTTTGTCCAAGAAGTTTTAGATTCTTTACTTTTCTTGAAAGAGAAACGAGAAACATAAAATCATTTTTTATTAGCGCTTTCAAACCCTACCTTTCTATTTTACCCAAAAATCAACTATTTGACAAGAATTTTAACAAAAAAATAAAGATAGCATTTTGGCTTATCTTTATTTTTCTCAGACACAAATTACATTTTATATTTTTACTCAAGCAACCAATAATAATTCAATCGCACGCGCAGCATCTTCATGAATAACTGGGAAGAATGCCCCTAATACCATGGCCCCTAAGATAGCACCACCAGCGATTGGTTTCTCCCATTTATAAAAAATTAGCGCACCGATTGTTGCACCAATCCCGACTGGAATAGAGGCAATTGTTGCCGATAAAATAATGAGTGGTCCTAGAAATCTACCTGCTGAATTCCCTGCACCCATCATAATATCTGCACCAAATGTACAATTGGCTGAATTCACAGTGAATTTCCTAATCGCAATGATAATCGCACCAATGAGTAGACCAATTCCACCACCAGTCAGTAGAGCTAACGGAAAATTCTTAATCGGTGCATCAACACCCATACTCATCAATAGCGCTGGAATTCCAATCCCAACACCTGTTAACAAAGAACCACCTAAGTCCAAAATCCGACTAGAGACCCTTCCAATATACGTGCAAACAAGAAACTTGCGCCAAAAGCTGCCGCTGCGCCATAACCCTCGCCGTCCATGCCAGCTTTTAACATGGCAACAACTGATACTTCATTAAAAGCACCAACACCATAAGTCACATACATATGAGTACCTGCAAAGGCTGCTGCTCCCATCAGGGCTACTATAATCGGAAAAGCCCAATCTGCATACCAAAAACTCGTTGTTTTTTGGGTTTCTATTTCACGCTGTTCAATTTCCCATTGTTCTTTCGATTCCATTTTTTACCTCCATTTTTATATTACGGATAATTTCTGATTGTCTATTGTTTCACTGTAAATAGATTGTGGAAATTTTGTAACCAGTTAGGAACACCAAGTTTAAACTGCTCAATCAGATTCAAATCGAAACCACGGAAGAAAGCACTCAAAACAAAGAGGATAATAACTGTAACGAATAAGATTTTAGTTAATCTACTCCAACCTAACTCGTCAACACCCTTACCAACAAGAATTCCTAACACAACACCTGGTACAGCATTCCCCATGATTAACTGTGCAAGTCCACCAAATAAAGTTCCCCAGAAACCAGTTCTTTTCCCTGCATCCAAAGCAGCCAACCAAAAAACAATTGACATCACTGTACTAATGAGTAAAGTTGCGGCTGGCACCAAAACATCTACCGCTGTGACTTGCAGACTTGAAGGAATGGCTGATGATGTCGCATTTAAGAAAGTTACAATCGCAGCACCAATAACAGCACCAACAATCGCCATTCTTTTAGGATTATGCACTGTTTCTGAAATATTTTTATTTCTTGAAAGCAAAGCTGCCGCTGCCCAGTTTGGCAAAATACGGTGAGTCACATCCTGCGTATAAGCCCCCGCACCAACTGCTGATGCCCAGGCATTAAAGAAGAATCCTAACCCGAATGAAAAGTGAGAGGCAGCATCACCTTCACAAGCATTCATTTCGCCCAATGTTCTAAAAGCACCTAGGGCTTGAACTGTAGGTGAATGAAATATTCTTGCTGCACCCAATGCTGCTGCAAACCCCATTAATCCACCGATAATCACGGATTTAAATATTACAATTATAATCTCCAACGTCTTTCCTCCTCATATTTGAACATCCTACTAAGGCTCAGTATCACGTTCTTTTAAAGTCAGCTTTCTTGATATCTTTTTGATGTTTCGTCGTGACTTTTTGATTTTCAACAAATCTGACATCTGACATTGCAATAACAGTCATTGATACATGAACCAACAACGTTACAGTATACTTTGTTTTCTTTCTTGGTAAAAAGAACAAACAAAATTTTTCTATGTAAGATTCTGCTGTTGCTGAAAGGACATCAATGCCCGTCGGAGTATTCTGTAAAAAGACATCTTCACTCCCAACCATTATTTTTCTTTGAACTTGTGAAATAGCATCTGAAAAGGCACTTTGTTTCGTCGCCCCTTTTCCAGATACAGTCACACTCTCTTCTCTTGTCGTTGTCATAGTTGCCAAATGTCTACGCTCCGAATTTCTTAATATAGGCATCTGTCAATGCTTGACCTAGCTCTTCTGTATCCATAAAGCCAAAGCCTAGTGCTTTAATGCCATCATTAATCGCTGTCACACCCTCACCAACTGAGCGCATACTATGTCTTTCTGGATAGCCATATTTTGTTTTAGCAGTAATTGACCCTGCGCCACCACTCCCACAAAATGAAATACCGAAGTCTGCATCCTCTGATTTAATGACATCGCCTAGACGCATATCTGCTCCCATTCCCGGCACTACAACTGCTACACCACCTGCTGTCTCAACACCTTTTGCAACATTTTGACCTTTACCTAATCTGTCTGCAATCACTACTTTTACCATTTTATATCTCCTTATTTTAATTTAATTTTGCTGATTCAAAATGAATTGATAATAAATATTTTTCATCTGGTGATAGATGACCAATTTCTGAAACAATTTTCTCTGCCAATTGCAGCGATGTCGGAGAAATCTCCGAAAATAATTGCGCGTCTACTTCTGGTATTGTTGCGCCAGTTTTAGACCGCTCAACCATCTCATTAACATGATTGAGCAAAATCCGCCATTGCAACTCACTAGGGGTAACACCCATGCCTTTAAGCACAATTTCTATTTTTCGAATGACCTCTTGAACTTCCTGCGAAATCTCTAATTCACGGTATAACGCGACTAATATGTCGTTCATTGCCACTCCTCCTTTCAATGGTATTTATAAAACACTCATAGACTTTTTTACTTGCATCATTAGACCAAAAGGCTCAGAATACAAGGTTATGATTTAATAAAGTATTCCGTGATAGTCCTTATTTCATTGTCATTGATTGACAAATCATGTTGATTGAAAATCACTTCAATATCATCTAATACTTGATTTGAAAAAGCAACCGTTGCTGTTTCTTCGTATTGCGCATCAAACATAATCCGATGAACTGTTAATAAAATATGTAATAGGAAACCCTCACTGAATTCTGAGCGTAGTCTATCTTGAAATGATTGTTTTAAAGCTTCATAAACCATAAACCCTTTGACGATTGTTTCCTGATTTAGCTCTTGGGCTGAAACAGCTTGCGGTACACTCGTAGATTTTATTGTAGGAAAATGGCCTTTTCCTTGTTCTAACAAACTTGTCACCGTTTTTTGAATCAACTGTATGTCTTTCTCAGAAGTCAATGGCTTGACCTGTAAAACCGGAATATCTTGACTGTCAACCGGAAAAGCGCTGATAATTAAGTCTGGCTCAGTCTGTGCGACAATCCGAGCATAGTTTAATACACTCGCAAAGCCAACAATCTCTATTTCTGAAATCACACCGTTTATTTTTTGTTGCAAAAATGACGTCACACCCAATCCTGTAGCACAGACATATACGACACGAATTTTTCTCTCACCATTACCAACTCGTTCTTTTGAGGTCATAAAATGCAGTGTAATGTAAGAGATAAACGAATCATCTTTTGCAATATCAAGATTTAACTCTCGAGCGACAAATTGTCTGACTCTCGTAAATAACAAGAGTTCATTTTCTTTAATTTCCTTTAAAAACGAATTGTAACCATTAATGTAATGGTGTGTTCGTTCCAGACTTAAAGTCAAATGTGCTGCCAAATTTTGAAATAAAATACTATCTTCATTAAACGGGATTTGTGTTGCTTCTGTCACAAATGCTATCATTCGACTCGTTAAGTCTAGAACATTAATCGACGTATTAGAAAGGCTTAAATCGCTATAAACATAATCGTACTCCGCTTGAAGTAAAGGCTGATGATAGATTTTTCCAATTTCGCAAAACAGAGAAACAGTTAAGCCAGAGCGGTTGGTAACGTCTAACGCTTTACCGTTGCCAATTGAACAATTCTCGATGAGTCGAACTAGTGAAATCGTCAACCTAAGCGCTAGGGTGAAGAGTTCAAAATAAGGGGTGTTATGGCTCATTTGCTCAGAAAGACGCGTCGCGATTAATTTCAAAATGGATTCATAATAAACCGAAAAGGCTTGTGGTAGAATTGATTCAAAATAATTGATAACTTCTTCTTTTTCAAAACGATTTAATTTTGACATCATCATAAATAAATCATAGTCAGTAAAGTTTTCTTGAATCAATTTTTCCAACAATAATCGTCGTTTACGTTCTTCACCTTTAACGCGAAAACCTAAATGATTAGCAACGAGTTGAATATCATTGGCAGTGAATAGCGCTTTGATTTGCTGTAAGTCAAAGATAATTGTATTTTTAACGACACCATATTCATCTGAAAATGAGGTTGAGCTAATCGGTTTTTCAAATAATAACAGTTGAATCATCATTTGTTTTTTGCGCATTTCAGCATCAATAGGAGCACACAAGCGTTCAGTGCCTAACAGTTGACAGAGCAATTTTTTACAGGTAACATCATCCCCTTCTACAAAATAACCAAGCCCAGGTTTAGAGACAAGCAACACCTGCTCATTCTTTAGCCATTTTCTAATATTTGCAATATCACTTTTTAACGTCCTGGGGCTGATTTTATTTAAAGCAGCTAACTCTACCGCTGTTTTAGATGCTCGGGATGATAGTAATTCTATCGTCGTGTCAATTTCCCTTTGCGTTAATTGCATTTAATTTCCTCCTTACTTTATTAGTATACTATGGATTGACTTGTTTGAAAATACAGTTAAATTGCACGATTGACTCGTGCAACACTAACATTTTCCGCATTCCAAATATATAATTTTAATGACTTCATATCATAAAAAATCCCTTTAACTTTCGAAAGTTAAAGGGATTTTTTCATTCTCAAGTAGATATAAACTCAATCCTAGCTTTATCTCTGTATTATTTCAATGTTTCTGCCATCATAGCATGTAATGTTTTAACGTCTTCAACTTTTGTATCACCTGTTGTTTTGTCAATGATTGATGAATAAACGTGAGGAATAATCTTCCTAACACCTGCATCTACTGCAATTTGAACGATTTCTTGGAAGTTTTAAAGATCAATCCCACCAGTTGGCTCCAAATAAAAATCGTTCTCTGCACAAGCTTTAGCAACTACTTTGTATTCTTCAATGTGGTCAAGACCTTTCATATTGAAGAACTTGATTGAGCTACCACCCATATCTTTTAATAATGCAATCGCTGTTTCAATCGGAACAATCGCTGCTGGTGCTTGAGATGATAAAGGGCCTGTTGCTAAATTAACCATGCCGACAGTTCCAGTTGGTGAAACAAGTCCGTTAATGATCGTATCATCTTGCCCCAAAAGAGCACGGCTTGCGCCGACACCAGTAAAGACTTGGTTAACATGTTGTGGTTGTAAAACTTTTGAGAGACGTGCAACCATTGCTGACTGGTTTGGATCGCCTGCACCAAGACCTACTGATAAAGCATTGTCAGTCGCCTCAATATAACGTTGCATATCTGCAATAGTTGCCTCATCTGTGTCATAATTTTTTGACAGAACGCCAAGGACAACATGACCTTATACCGCCTCATAACAAGCTTTGGCATTCTCAACTTAATTGGCTAAAACATTTAGACAAAGACGGTCTTCAAGGTAGTTAGGTGTTTTTTTCATTTTATTTTCTCCATTATCTATTTTAAATGATTTATCTCATAACATCCAGATCGTCATATTTCATTTTTTCTTGTATGAAACTTTTGGTTAATATTGGGCTATCGCCATATGTCGTATGTGCTAATTGAGTACTTATTATTGCAAAGTCAACCGTCTCTTGTAATGAACACTGATCAATCAAGCCTTGAATAATACCCGCTGCAAATGCATCTCCTGTACTGATTCGATCATAAGTCGTCACAACTTTATCATCTGAAAAAACAATGTTTTCCTTATCTGCAAGAAAGCCACGAACAAGTTTGAAATAACCTTGAGCAGATTTTTCAGTGCCACAAAAATAAGTCAAATCATAATCATGTACAAAGCGTTGATATAAATCTGCGAGCGATTCATGCTCTTCATCAAAAGGCATCTCTAAAAGCAAAGTTAAATCTTTCTTACCACCAATAACAATATTAGCCTCGTTAAGAATCTGCTTATAGTCTGCAATTAAGCTCGAGCGTTCTTCTGGTTTTACCAAACTCATCCGATAATTAAAATCAAAACAAAGCGGTATCGACATGGCAGTCGTCATTTTAGCAAGTCGTAAAGCATTTTCTCGACCGATTTTTGAAGTGGATAAAGCGATACCACAAATATGCACTAAATCAACGCCAGATAAAGCTGCTTGCATCTGACCATCTGAAATTTCAGTTGTACAAAAAGCACTTTCACTTCGATTAAGATAAGTCACTTGACTCGGACGATTCCCATAACCCATCTCCAAAAGATAGGTTCCAATATGACCACCTTTAAAAATTAAGTGATTATCTTGAACACCTAATTTCCTAATACTCGCCGCAGCAGCATGACCGACTGGATTTTCTGGTAATACCGTAAGCAAACTCGTCTGTACGCCATTTCTTGCTAAACCAGATAAGATATTCAACCCTGTGCCACTATAACTCATATCAAGTGTATCTGTTTGGTCAAGCATTTTATAGTGTTGTGGACACAACCGCAACATCACTTCACCAAAAGCTAAAATATTTTTCATGATTGAGACTCCATCACTGTCTGTAATTTGTTGACAATTGCGGACATTTCTGTACGATTAACTGCACGAATATCAAACTCAATGATGCCATTATTGGCTTGATATTCTCGTGTGTAGACTGCCAAATCACCTTCTTTTAAGGCTGCAATAACTTGTAAAGCTGTGATTTTATCTGAGGTTACTTTTACACTCGCTCTGTAAATGTCTCGTCCTGCTGAATCTTGAACTTCTTTTGCTGATAAGCCTGAGATCGCATTAAGTTCCGTAATAAATGGCGCGAGACGCGCTTTCATACTATCTCCAGTTTCACTACCATTGTCTAAATAATCTTCTAAAGCAGTGACAAAACCGATGATATTATCCTTGCCTATTTTCATGGCACGTCCAATGCCTTTATTTTGAAGTTGAATCCAAGGAATATAAGGGTCTCGACCAATTACCATAGCACTTGACGGTGCCTCAATTGCTTTAGCACCTGAATAAATGATGAGGTCAGCACCGGCTGCATAATATTTTTTCAAGTCTTCTTCAGCAGCCGCATCAACAATCAAAGGTAAATTGTGTTTTTTAGCGATTTCAGACATCTGCGGAATCGTCAGCATACTTTTTTGAACGGTATGATGACTTTTAATATAGAGCAAGGCTGCCGTCTTGTCGGTTATCTCAATTTCAACTTGCTCTGGCGTGCATTCATTTGCCCAGCCAGCCTCTACCAATTGTCCGCCACCTAATGTGACCATGACTTCAACACCTGTACCATAATTGACATTATGGCCTTTGGGTATGATGATTTCGCGTTTAGTTATCCGATTCGTCAAATGATGATAGGTGTGATAAATATCTCCTTGCCCAATCACTGCAGCTGTTGACAAGGCGATACCGCTACTTGCGCTTGAAACAACTGTTGCATTTTCCACGTCTAATAACTTGGCAATATACCGGCCTGTCTTAACCGTCAAATCAGCCATTTCAAAAAAGGTTTGCCCTGCCTCTTTTTGAGCTTGTGCGACTTTGTCACTAACTTTTGAAACACCTCAAATTGTCATTTTACCAGAGGCATTAATGACTTGCTTTAAGTTAAATTTTTGATGAATTGTCATTTTTTCTCCTCAATCTATCTCATAGACTTTTCCAGCAATAATCGTAGCTGTCGGCTGAATTTGGACAGAAGTTTTAACCGTTTCCTGATTGAAATCAATTAACTGCTTAGATGAATCATCTGTCACTTTAAATAAAGTAATGTCTGCATCGTAACCGACAGCCAACTCACCTTTACTGCTAAGTCTCAAAGCTTTTGCTGGTGTCTGCGTAACACGATGAATGACTTGTTCAAGTGAATAACCGACATACATCAATTTTTCCATTGTTGTAGCTAGATTATAGACTGGTCCATCCAAACGATTTCTCGAATAAATATCAGTTGAAATAGAGTTTTCTAAGATATTTTCAGATTTTGCTTGCATGGCTACTTGGAAATTAAAACTTTCTGTCCCATGTCCGATATCAAAATGAACGCCTGCCTCATAAGCCTTTTTAGCAAAATCCTTAATCTGACCAGCTCTATCTAAAATGCCATTGTCCTTGCCATTAAAACAGTGTGTGACAATGTCGCCAGCATCCAAATAACTCATCAATTCCTCTAACTCAACTGGCGCTGTACCAATATGTACCATGAGTGGTAAGTTCGCTTTTTTTTGAAGTGACTTTGCCATAATCAAAGGTCTGACACCATTTTGCCCAATGACACTTTTACTCATTCGCGCTTTAATGCCAATAATAAACTCGCTTAACTCTTGGATACGTTCTAAATTCTTAGCCTCATTCACCTTTGTTAAATCAGACAATTCATCCTGAAAAACAATACCGTCTTTTGAAATATTTAAAAGTGCATAAACATTGGTTTTAGATTTTCTGGCCAGTTTGTAAAATTCACCTATATTATTTTCACCGGTTGACCCTGCATCAACAATGGTTGTGACACCATTTTTAACGCCAACCTCATCTGGATAGTCATAATAAAGTGACATTTTTTCATAGCAATGCACATGTGCATCAATCCAGCCAGCAGATATAAACTGCCCTTTAGCATTGAATATTTCCTGACTATCAGCTGCAATCACAGCACTAATCTCTGAAATTTTACCATCCTTAATCGCCACATCAATTGTTTGATGTTCTAACGTTCTAGCATTTTTTATAATTAAATCATACATCCTATATCCTCCTTTCCAACTTATTGCTTAAAACGAAATTTTGTCCAAGGTTGAATATAATCCAGTAACATCAGCTCATTTTCTTGAATCTGAGCTACTTTATTTTTTCGTGAATCCATATGAGGTTCTAAAACAATTTGTAATTCGTTTTTATATTTACCAAAATCATCATTTCCCACAACAACATCACCAAATTGGAAAATCTATTGATTATCGTGTAATGGATTTTCTTGCTTATAATCTTTTCGAACTTGTGTTGAGCGAACCATTTGTGATGTGATGTCACCTCGTCTAAAATGCTGATTATCAAGTACAATCTCACGCTCCACAGGATTAGCAGACGATAAAAAATCAACTGTTAACTCAATTTGATAGCGATTGATATTGCCCAGCGCCTCAAGCTCTGCTTCACTCGCATAGGCATTCCCAATAATGACATCATCAATCAGACCCGTCGCAAATAAATGTTTAGCTTGCACCTCAACTGGTAAGTGACGGTGCAATTCAAGTGTTGGTAAACCGTCATTGATATCCCAAGGACCGCCTGTCGCAACTTGACTAGATACAAACGCCGCTGTTCTGATGCCATGATTTTTAAAACGCTTCGAGCATGATACAAAGAAATCAAGCGGTAATGCACTCCCCTCTTGCGGATAAAAATTATGACAACCATAAATATAAGGTTCATTTGCTTGATAAGTCAAAATATTATCCAAGTAAGCAACATCATTTGACATGTTTAACTCGATAATCAAGCCATATGGATTAAATGACAAGGTCGCCTCCTTGTTACCGTCAAAACCAGCGTCCAAGCGCAATCCGTCTGCACCCAATTCAGCAAAGAAACTTAAATCATCATATGAAATTTGTAACTCATCAAAAATATTAGGTGTAATATCCAAAATCACTTCGTAACCTAATTTTTTGGCTGCTGAAATAATCTTAGAAAATTTTTCAGCAACTACTCCCTTATCTTGAGTCACTTCAAGCATAGACATAAAAATGCGTTCAAAACCTTGCGATTTGGCAAACGTGATATAAGCTAAATCTTCTTCAAATACACTATTATCTGGATAAACTGATAAACCTAATCTTCTAAACATTATTTTTTCTCCTCCATTTGACCCCACGTCTCGGTATGTTTATGATAGCGCCAGAAAATAAGACAGGCACTCATAATTGTCACGACAATTACGAAGTAAAGCAAGTGGGTCAAAACAGTCAACCCCATGCTAAGCAAAATCGCAAGCAAACAAAGCGGGACTATTTTTAGCATAGATAGTGTCTTAACAAACATCGGGACATGATTTTTCTCCAAACAAATCATACTGATGATAAAAGTTATGACTGAAATAATCGCTACATCATATGTCATGGCAACTCCTTTAAATTTTGTTCATTATGTTCTTTTGCTCACTAACTCACATCATATTTTTAGGCCAATCAATGACATTTAAAAGTGAACAAATTGAATGACTATGTAACTTTGGCTTTCGCCAAAGATATTTTTTAACCTTCCGCAAGTTCAGAGGCAATCTGTTCTTTTTCAAATACTTTGAAAAACGGATAGTAGATCACTAAACTCACTAAGAAGTTAATCACGACAAGAACGCCAGCCATAATATGCCAGTTTGTTACCATCATCGCACCAATTGGCGAAGGCACTGTAAAGACAGTCCGAGAAACTGTCATCGGCACAATATGTGTAATCGTCGCAACATAAGCGATGACCGTCATTACCATAGGTGAAAGAATAAATGGAATAGTTAAGGTCGGATTCATCACAATCGGTGCCCCAAAAATAATCGGTTCATTAATATTAAATAGACCTGGCAAGAAACCAATTTTTCCTAATTCTTTCAAATATGCAGATTTAGATGTCAAGAATAAGCAGACAAGCGCCAAAGTTGCACCCGCACCACCAATCCAAACAAACCATTGTAAAAACATTTCCGTAAAAATATTTGGCATGTCAGTCGCTGCCACATGATTTGAAAAAGCCTCCATATTATCAGCAATCGAACTTTCCCAGAAAGGACGAATTACCGGTCCCATAATTGCAGGACCATGAATCCCTAAAATCCAGAAGAAACAGATTAAGAATACTGTTACAAGACCTCCAAGTAAGCTATTTCCTGCAAGGAAACCTTGCAATGGCATCAGTAGATTCGAAAGCGTTGCATTGATATCAAAACCAAGCATATGACGAATGACCCAAAAAAGAATTAAACAAGCACCTGCTGGGAATAGTGCGATAAATGAATTGGCAACTTCTGGTGGCACACCTTCTGGCATTTTAATCGTTATATTTTTAACTTTCATAAAACGATAAATTTCAACAGAAATAAGAGCAGTGACAATCGCGCCAAATAGAGATTGTGCCCCAAGATTTGCAATGTTAAGATAACGACCTGCTGCAACAATTTCAGGTTTATTAGTTAGAAGATTAGTTGTTGATGCTTCCGCCCACAAACGAGCAGGAGCGATACTTGTCACGATAAATGACATCACTGCAATAATCCCAGCCGTTAACTGGTCTAGCTTATAACTCTGAGCAAGTGAACTTGCAATGCCAAATGTTGCATAAAGTGCCAGAATACCAACTGTAAAACGATAGGGAATATCCAAAATAGGCAAGAAAGGTGTTAATTTTTCAGCCACCGCTGGAATTGGAAAATTAAGAAAAATAACTAAGAATGAGCCAACCAAGGTCAATGGCAAAGTCGAGATAATCCCTTTTCTGACAGCAAGCATGTGCCTCTGTCCACCGATTTTAGAGCAATAGGTGAAACCTTTTGCTCTAAAAATGTAATCAATCCGTTCATACAGACTCCTTATAAGTAAGATATTGAGTCGACTACTTTGTCTATAGATTTTGGCGTGAGTCTCAAACGAACGTCTTCGTTATAATATTAAGCAAGACTTATCCTCAAAGTACCGACTATCGATTAGAGGTAGAAAACACATTTGTAAACGTTTCCTTACTTTATATCATAACATTATAATATTATTTTGTCAATAAAAAAAGAAAATCAAGTTTTCTCAAACTTGATAATCTATTAAATAAGGCGTCGTCCCAGAATCATAATATGACGTTGTATACTCTACAAGTTGACCCATTTCAGTATAGGCTGATCGTGTCCGATTCAAGACAACATCTGAAACTTTAGGTAAAATTTTAGTCAGTTGTTTCGGTGTTTTTTCAGCACAAAAGGCATCTTCCATATTGAAAATTTCAAACCCTTGCTTAACTAAAAACGAGTAAAATGAAAATTGGTTGGCGCCTTTTTCAGGTAAGAACTCAGATTTTGTCAACGGGAAATAATGTTTAACAAAGATACTCGCAACACCATCTAACTGATACACACGATGAATTTCATAGACATTATCAACATCAAATTTTTCATTTATCGTAGCATTTTCAGACTTGCCAATATAAACGACAGCAGTTTGGACATCTACGCCATGGTCCTTTAAAATTTTTGTAAATGTTTTTGCTTTATTGAAAACATTTATCGGTTGATTACTGATAACTTTAGTTCCCATACCGCTTTGACGATGTAAGTAGCCACCTTCAACTAATAAATCTAATGCCTTGCGAACCGTGATTTTACTCACTTCAAAGCGTACTTCTAACTCATTTTCTGTTGGAAAGAAACTCCCCACTTCATACTTGCCATTAATAATATCTGATTTTAAAGCATCAAAGACTTTTTGATATAAAATTTGATTTTTCTGTTTCATGTTCATACTCCTAACTTAACAAAACTTGGCACTACCTCACATTGCCGAATTTGAGCGGCAATAAAATCATGTGCATCCCTAAAAACGACTGTTTCGAACTCACGTTCATCAAATGTCAAATTAAAACGGTAGCTCTCCTCCTCATATTTCACAATATAATCATATGCTTCAAGTGTCTTAACAAAAATATCTGGTCGCTTCTGCTTTACGACATCTTTTTTTGCAAATTTTAGTAAAAATGTTGTCATATATTTAAGAGCGTAATCCAAATCAACATCACCTATAAGCTTAAATATTTGTTGCTCAAAGGGCGTCAGGGCTACACGTTTTTCCACATGATAAAAATAATTGGCTAAATTATTAGCCGTTCTAGCAAAATCAGACGAAAAATGTAGTTCAATGGCATTTGTCTGATTCGCTAGGGTCTGCTGAACTTGTGAGGTTTGAATTTTTGGGACGAGTTCCGAACCTTCTGCCACAAAAAAGGGTTGTTCAAAACTTAGGTGCTGCGGTTCTGTTGTAGGTAAAGTCAAGTCAAAGTCAGCATCAGTAAACACTTGAAATTGAATGGCATAGCGTTTGTCAAGACGTGAGATAAACCCTGCTTGAACAAAATCTTCAATCTGACGTTCTAAATTTTGTTCATTTTCGAATGCCGCTTTTATTTTGCGTAAGGTCACATCATCATGATTGGTCAAAAAATTGATTAATTCTTGAAAAAATGGTCGCTCAGTTAAGCGATTATGATTGAAAATCTTAATTTGCATCTGATAGAGTTCCTATATATTCTAAACCTGAATATGTCGCTAATTCTTCTGGGTTACTCCCTAACTTCCCTACTGGTACAGCGAGTCCGAGCTTATCAAAATAGGCTTGCCAATAGTCTGAGATAAACGTCTCCTTGCTACCAAAAGACATGACCGATTCTGGCAGTTTGACCTGATTGGCAAAAGCGGCAACGACTAACTGCGAGCAATAAAACCCATCTGCATCTGGATAAAAGCTGTTGTTATACGGCTTCCCTAGATGCTTCTTGGCTTCAACTAACACGGTCGGCGCATCAATATCTAACATTCTAAAACACTCAACTTGCGCATGTTCAGATAAAAAATCTGCTAGAGTTTCCTCTATGACACCATATTTAGGCGTTGCATGGATGACGGTTGTTTCACTGGTTGCAATGGCAACATGGCTATAAGCACCGGTAGACTCAGAAATAGCGGCAGCAAATTCATCCCCATCATTAGGGATTGTTTTGACAAACAGTAGGTCAGCTGGTTTTAGTCGTAAGGTCATGATTCTCATTATACCAAATTTTTTCCAGTTTTGTTGTCTTTCTTATATATAAAAAATAATATATAAAAGTACGATTCTGATTGCCTTAGATAAATATGACTGACCTCCCTAAATTTTGCTTTCTAGCTTACATGCATCGCTAAAAAATGCAATTAAAAAAAGCACGCTTGCGCGTACCTTCTTATAAACCGTATTTTTTATTGAAACGGTCCACACGGCCATCGGCTTGTGTGAATTTAGCTTTACCAGTGTAGAATGGATGTGAATCTGATGATGTTTCCACACGGATTAATGGATATGTGTTACCATCTTCCCACTCAACAGTTTCTTTTGAGCTTTTTGTAGAACCGCTCAAAAATTTGAAACCTGTTGAAGTATCCATAAATACAACTGGTCCATAATTAGGATGGATGTCTGCTTTCATATTCGATATTTCCTTTCTGCCTTGGGCTGTTTGCCAGTCCAAAGTAATCAATACTAGATTATTCTACCAAAATTCCAACGTGTTTTCAAGTCCAAAAGTCAATTAGTAAGGAGTTTTTTTACACTGATACAGATGCTATCCTTTAAATTAACTAATCCTAAATAAATAAATAAAGAGAAGTGCCGCAAGTGTTTGAACTATGCCGACTAGTACCCCATAAGTTAAAAAGCTAAGCCCTTCTTTCATGAATTTTTTGAAATCTAGTCTCAAGCCAATCGCAGCTAATGCGATTGTTTCAAACCATGTGCCAATTTGATGTGCGCTGTCATTGAAAATATGTGGTAATTTGATACAACTATTTAAGATACAAACGATTAAAAATACGATAACATACCAGGGAACTGATACTTTTTTCAGATTTGTAACTTGCGTCGTTCCTTGCTTTTTCGTCCGTTGTTGAAAAATGAAAACAACAACAACTAAAAATAATATCCGAGTTATTTTAAATAACATGGCATAACTAACTGTTTCTTGATTGATTAAACTAGCACCTGCAACAACTTGTCCAACAGATTGTAAAGTTCCTCCCAATAAAGCGCTATTCGCTAGTAAGTGTTTCCCGTATAGCATCGCCCCCAACAATGGTAAAGTCAACATCATGACAGTGCCTAACAGATTAACAAGTGTAATTACTTGACCTTTTTCTTCATCTTTTGCACCAATACTTGGGGCAATGGCACCAATTGCTGAAGACCCACATACAGCGTTTCCACCAGCCATCATTGTTGACATATTGTCAGAAAAACCTAAACGCTTGCCAATTAAAATGGTCGAAATAATCACTGTTGTCATCATCGCCATAATATAGCCTAAACCATTCAAGCCCAAACGACTAATTGTTTGAAAAGTTACTGTAAAGCCTAACAAAACAACTGAATACTCTAGCAAAACACTCTCAGAAAATTTTGTCCCAACTTCTAAAACTTCTTGCTTAAAAAAAGTATTTCCTAATACAATGCCAAAAAGGATTGCAAGTGTTGCCCCACCTAAATCTGGCAAGAAAATAGCACTAATTTTGGCAATGATTGCTACTAAGATAGATAACCCTAATCCTGGTAGGATTGTTTTATATTTATGTAATGACTCATATCTCATCATATTTTTTCTCCTTCTGTTCCGATAAATAATTAATTTCTATTACTATTATAAATCAATACTTCCATTATTTTGATTAATTGATATAATAGCTTTAATCAAAAAAAATGATCGGAGTAAATCGATATTCAAAAAATTAACAACTTTTAAGGTAGTCTATGAAACAAAAAATTTCTCTAAGGCCGCTGAGCTCTTATTCGTCGTACAGCCTACGGTTTCTGCGCAAATTAAACAATTAGAAAATGAATTAGGAACGACACTTTTCAGACGTAATGGCAGAAAAGAAGTCTTAGCGACGCCACAAGCTGATTTACTATATCAGAAAACAGGAAATCTATTAGATGATTGGGAAGACTTAAAACTCGAGATACAAAATCGAAAAGATAAAATAACAAATTGTAACATCGCTGCATCTCATACATTTTCTATTTACTTATTACCCGATTTGATCATCAGTTTAAAACAGTACTTTCCAAACATTTCTTTTAATATTAAAATGATGAACTCACTCGAGGTTCTAAATGCACTAGAACATCATGACATTGATTTTGGTTTTATCGAAAAGCCCTTATCAGCGAAAAATATACGTCGATTTCCTTTGTTTAACGATCAGCTCGTCTTAGCAGGCAATCCTACGACAGGACCTTGGCTTATCCGGGAAAAAACATCTGGTGTCTACTACTACACACAACGGTACTTAGAAGAAAACGATATTCAAAAAGAAACCATGACCGTCCAAAATAATGAAATCATTATTGCACTTCTTAAAAAGGGGTTTGGTTGTGCCATTATCTCTCAACGTGCAGCTAAAGGGCTAACATATCAAAAACTATCAGAAAAATATAGTCGTCAATTCTATTTAATCACTCGAGACCAGAATGCCTCCCCAGAATTAACAAATGTCATGCAATGGATTCAAAAAAGGGCCGATTTTAAAACAAACAGCAGCAAGAATATTTCTAAAAATGATATTGCTTTAGGTAACAACAAGACCCAATGATTCGCTAGAATAAAGTAGATGATACAAAAGGCATCTGTCATAGCAAAAAAAAAGCAAGCTACCCAATCAAATAAGTTGGGTAGCTTGCTTTTCTTTTGCCAATTATTTTTACGTAAAGAACACAAAGTTGCATAAAATCAGCGTTTTTATTACCTTCTTTGTATGCTTTCTTATATCATAATCACCTACCATGTTGGTTGACAAATTATTAAAAATGAGACAAAAATAGGCTGTAAAACATTCAAATAACATTTAAAATCGTTCATTGTTTATTTTTAGAGACTTTTATCTCAATTTTCATCAACTAATTTAATATCAATACCTAGCGACGTCATTTTTTCAATGATATTATCGTAACCACGCAAAATGAACTCAACATTTGAAATTTTTGTTTCACCTGTTGCCATCACACCGGCATTGACCAAGGCAGCTCCTGCACGCAAGTCTGTTGCCATCACTTCTGCGCCATGCAAGTCATTCGGCGCATGATAAGTAATTTCACCGTTATTTGCAACGATATTTGCCCCCATACTTGCCAACTCTGCTGCATGGTTAATCCTTTTTTCATAGATAGTATCGATAACTTTACCACGACCATTGGTCATCAAAAGAAGGGGTGTAATTGGCTGTTGCAAGTCTGTCGCAAACCCTGGATAAGGCACGGTTTTAATGCTAACAGATCTAAGATTTTCCGATTTCAACACTTCAATTGAATCATCGCGGACAATCATCTGAACGCCCATCTCTTCAAGCTTGGCAATGAAAGACTCCAGATGCTCGTAAATCACGTTGTTGACTACGACACCGTCACCAAAAGCTGCTGCAAGGCTTAAATAAGTGCCAGCCTCAATACGGTCAGGAATGACCGTATGACGTGCACCACCTAATTTTTGAACACCATCAATCCGAATAACATCTGTCCCTGCACCACGTACTTTTGCCCCCATGTTATTGAGCAAAGTCGCAACATCAATAATCTCAGGTTCACGTGCAGCATTCTCAATAATCGTCCGACCTTCAGCCTTAACAGCAGCCAACATCGTATTAATCGTCGCACCAACTGAAACCATATCCATGAAGATTGTCGCAGCGTGTAAAGGCGCACCATCAGTCGTTAAATGCATGGCATTTTCTTTAAAAGTCATGCGTGCACCCAAGGCTTCAAATGCCTTAATATGTAGGTCAATTGGACGAGGTCCTAAATCACAACCACCGGGCAAACCAACCGTTGCTTCTCCAAATTTACCCAACAAAGAGCCATTAAAGTAATATGAGGCACGCAAAGAATTAATCTTACCGTAAGGTAGCGGTTTAGATTCAACACCGCGCGGATCAATAACAACAACTCCTGCTTCGATATCGCGCTCAATCTTAGCGCCCATAATCTCTAAAATTTCAATTAAACTTGCAACATCGGAAATATCCGGTACACCTTCTAAGGTCACCACATCGTCCGCCAAAATGGTTGCAGGAATCAAGGCAACGACTGAATTTTTTGCACCAGAAATCGTCACTTCCCCTGAAATGCGTTTACCACCATTAATTACTATTTTTTTCATTTTTTATTATAATCCAATTCTCAAATGTCAATTTCATGCTTATCTATTTTACCATAAAAATGAAAATTTGACACCTACAAGACCAACAAAAAAGCAGACCATGTTGGCCTACTTTTTCAGTCATTTTCTCTTTTATTCAAAGACAAATTGATTATGATAGAGTTCTGCATAGAAACCGTTTGGCACATGCAAGAGTTCTTGGTGACTGCCTTCTTCAATGACAACACCATCTTTTAGCACGACAATCTTATCTGCATTCAGAATCGTTTTAAGACGATGCGCGATAACAAATGATGTTCGACCAGCAATCGCTGCTTCCATAGCCCATTGAATTTGTTGCTCAGTTACAGTATCAACGTTTGACGTTGCTTCATCCAAAATCAAAAGTTTTGGATTGGTCAAAATCGTCCGAGCAATTGAAATCTGCTGTTTTTGTCCAGTTGAGAAGACGTTTTCGTCATCATCAACGACGGTATCATACTTATCTGGTAGGCTATCAATAAACTCATGGATATGCGTCGTTTTAGCAGCTGTAATGATTTCTTCATCCGTTGCATCAAAACCAAACTTGATATTATCCTTGATAGTGCCACTGAACAGAACTGAATCTTGTAGCACAATCCCAACGCCACGGCGTAATGAGTCCAAATCCATATCGCGGATATCAACGCCGTCAAATTTAATACTGCCATTGTCCACGTCATAAAAACGATTCATCAAATTCATGATAGTCGTTTTACCTGAGCCAGTTGGACCGACAACAGCGACCATTTGGCCTTTTTTAACGTTGATGCTGACATCTTTTAGGATTGGTTTACCTGGCAGATAGCTGAAATCGATGTGGTCGATTTGAACTTCATCTTTAATTCCGTCAAAGATGATGCCATTTTCAGGGCGAACTTCTTCTGGCTCATCAAACATTTCTTGCAAACGACGTGCACCTGTCACTGCCATTTGGAGTTGTGAAAATGACGATGAAATTTGCATGACAGGTTGATAGTATTGTTGTGAATACTGGACGAACATGACGACCAAACCAAGCGCTGCAGCTGTTGACATTGATTTATCATTGAGTGCAATCATAGAACCTGCAAAAATAACGATTGCCAGATTGACAAAGCTCATGCCGTTCATAACTGGCATCAGCATACCCGAATAGACCTGACCTTTAAAAGTCGCTTGACGCACTTTGTTATTTTGCTTGACAAAACCGTCAATGGCATCTTCTTCTAGTCCTTCAACAATGATGACTTTTTGACCTGAAATTTTCTCATCCATATAGGCGTTGAGTTTACCGACTTCATCTTGTTGCAAGTCAATATATTTCTTAGCCTGACGAATGATAATCACAACCAGTAAAATGGCAACTGGCGTTGAGGCAATGGTTACCCACGCTAGAGAGACATTTTGACGGAACATCATGATAATCACACCGATAAACATGGCAACCTGTGTCGCAATAAGCGCAAGTGATTGGTTGAGAGAGTTTTGAATGTTATCCAAGTCTGATGTGAAACGGCTGAGGATATCGCCATCTTGGTGGCGGTCAAAAAATGAAATCGTCAAGCGCTCAAGTTTACCAAATAAACCTTTACGCATTGAGTTTGTTGCATGAGAAACGATGCGTCCAAAAAGAACTTCATACATCAGCATGGCAATCGTCATGAAAACATAAGACATGAGCAATTTCCACATGATGCTGAAAAAGACTGTTTTTTCAGGTGTATGTTTGGCTAAATCAACCAAAGCAGTTACATCCGTCGGCATCCCATTTTTAGTTAATTCACCAATCATAGCCTGAGGAAGTTCTGCTGGAATATGACCGTTAAAGGATGCGACGATTTTTTCAGCACCTTGGTGTTTGAAGTAAGCTGTGACCCATTCACCCAACTGTGTCAAGGCATCACCAATAAAAACGGGCACTTTAACCTGTAAATAAGTGGCAATGATAATCGTTAGTGTGATGATGAAAAATGAGACCTTGAATTTCTTGAAATAATTCCAGAAAAACTTAATCGCTTTACTATATTCTTTCATTAATCATCACTTCCTTTCTGTGTTTCATAGATTTCACGGTAGGTCGCATTGTTTTCAACAAGATCTTTATGCGTTCCGACGCCGATTAATTTACCGGCATCCAGAACAAGTATCTTATCTGCATGGACAACTGATGAAATCTTTTGAGCAATGATAATTTTAGTGGTGTTTGGCAGTTCACCCGCCAAAGCCTCTTGAACTAATTTTTCATACTTGGCATCTAGTGCAGAGGTTGAGTCATCTAGGATCAAGATTTTAGGCTCCCCAATAACGCCTCGAGCTATAGACATCCGTTGTTTTTGTCCACCTGAGAAGTTGGTCCCACGTTCTTCAACCGGACTCTCAAAGACATCCGACATTTTTTCAATGAACTCATGGGCTTGCGAGATAGCACTGGCATGTTTCATATCATCAACAGTAGCATCAGCTTTCCCGTGTTTCAAGTTTTGAGCAATTGTTCCTGAAAAGAGAATCGCGCGTTGTAAAACGATAGAAACGGTCTCACGCACGGTGTTTCGGCTGAGATCGCGTAGATCATGACCATCTATTTTGATTGAACCTTCAGTAGGATCAAATAAACGTGGAATGAGTTGAGCAAGCGTTGATTTACCAGCACCAGTTGCCCCAACGACTCCGACTAATTCGCCAGCTTTGATGCTGAAGGAAACATCTTCTAAAGTTGGCTCATCATCTGTCGGATAAGTGAAGGTTACATGGTCAAATTCAAGATTACCTGTCAAATCTTGATCAGGAACATCTTTAAAGGTCATGGCTGGTTCAGTGTTAATGACTTCACCAATCCGTTTCAGTGAGATGAAAGCACGTGATGCCATCATCGACATCATACCACCCATGATAATGGCAAACATGATTTGCATCATGTAAGTCATAAATGAGGCAATGCTTGCCAAATCTTTAGGCTCTTTTTGAACATAAGTTGAAACAAACCAAATCGCACCAAAGATTGCCAGGTAAGCCGCAAAGGTAAAGGCTGGAATCATGGCAGAAAAGATGTAGCTGACAATCAGGTTATGACCGAGCAACTCATCTGAATTGGCATCGAATTTAGCAGCTTGTTCTTTTTCTTGGACGAACGATTTCACCACGCGCGTGCCACGGAGATTTTCCTTGGCAATGCCGTTGAGTTTATCCATCAAGGTTTGGAAAGCGCCGAAATGTTTGCCCATGCTTCCCATGGAAACACCGGTGATCAGGACGATGACGACTACCAAAAGAACAATAATCCACCATAATTTAGGTAACGTTTGAATAGCTAAAATGAATGAACCAACAAATAAGAGCGGCACACGAAGTAAGACTTGAAATAAAATCATAATCAAGTTCATAACTTGGTTGACGTCATTGGTCATGCGAACAACGAGGTTTCCGGCATTAAATTTTTCAATATTGGCATATGAGAAACTCTGGATTTTGCGGAAAGTTTGTTCCCGCAAATCAGCCGAAACACCTTGAGCAATCTTAGCCGCAAAAATCGTATTCACCACACCAGCTAAGAGGCCAATCCCCGCAATAATAATTAGTTGAATCCCGTAATTGGTTATCTTATCTTTGTCGTTATTAGAGACAGCCTCCAGTACTTTGGTTAAAATTTGTGGCTGCCAAAGCGTCGTACCAACGACCAAAATGACCATAGCAAGTGAGCCTAGCGCCCAAAACTTGTATTGTTTAATTGCTTTAATGAGCATATCTTTCCCTTTTGACTTTCAGTATCAGGCATCTCCATCAAAAATAATCTTTTGTATAGACACCCACAGTATCCTTTTCATTCTAACATATTCTATGAAATTTTTCTGTCTTAAGCGTCCAAAATCTGTTATAATAAGAGGATGAAAAATACACGCTATCAAGATTTGAAATTAGCAGAACGTGGCGCCCTCATCAGTATTTGGGCCTATGTCGTCCTTTCTATCCTAAAACTCGTCATTGCCAACACGACGCATTCCGAAAGTTTGCGTGCAGATGGCTTTAATAATATCACCGATATCCTAGGAAATATCGCCGTCCTGATTGGTCTAAAAATCGCACGTCGTCCTGCGGATGATGACCATACCTACGGCCATTGGAAAGTCGAATCCGTCGCTTCTCTCATTACTAGCTTTATCATGTTTGCTGTTGGTTTCTTCGTTTTAAAAGATACGATTACAGCCATCATCAATAACGAGCATACACCTGTCGATTTATCTGGTTCAATTGTTGGCATCTTCTCTGCTATTGTCATGTTGATCATTTACTTTTATAACCGTAATCTAGCACTCAAATCTAAAAGCTCCGGGTTGATGAGCGCTGCCAAAGATAACTTATCCGATGCCGTATCTTCCATCGCAACCTCTATTGCCATCTTTGCAGCCAGCTTTAACCTCACAATCATTGACCGACTCATGGCAATTATCATCACTGTCTTTATCTTCAAAACAGCCTATGATATTTTTGCAGAGGCCGTCTTTAGCCTATCAGACGGTTTTGATGAAACAAAAATCAGTATTTATACAGCTGCCATTGCCAAATTACCTAAAGTTATGGCAGTTAAATTCATTCGCGGTAGAACCTACGGCAGCAATATATTCCTCGACGTCGTCGTCGAAATGTCGCCTGACCTTTCAGTGTACGAAAGTCATGAGGCAACGGAAGTGATTGAAAAAGCTTTAAAACAAGATTACGATGTCTTTGATGTAGATGTACATGTCGAGCCTGCGATATTACCTGACGAGGCACGAGATGCTAGCCTTGCCTTAGTCATTTTAGGATTAGAAGAAAAAGTATTGAATGGCACAGACCCCAACCTGCTCTCTGAGCATTTCACAGAAATCAGAGCAGACGGTGTCGAAATTGACAAAGCAGAAAAACTTTTGGAACAACATGAACACCTTGCCATCGGTGGTTTCAAACCTGACCGTATTTCTAAAAAAACCTTTGTCATTACCTACCATTATTTTGAAAAAGGACAAAATTTTGCTGTTACCAGCATTTGGCGTAGACAGACAGACTGGTACTGCGAGGCACGTCAGTTGACCCCAAAAGCAAATTTTTCTAAACTAAGTTAACTCAAAAAAACTCCCCTCGCATTTTGATGTAAGGGGAGTTTCTTCTATACTTAACTAAGTCATACCTAAATTGTTATTCCTAAAGGATTGTCTTACTTCTATTCAGCCCAAAAACCATTAAATAGACCTTGTTCTAACTCTCTAATCGCGCGTCGTGTAAACGACCCTTCTCGAATAAAATAACTAAATTCATTGACTCTTTTTTTGAGTTCAACTAATGCTTCATCACTGGTATTTTGTAATAACGTATCAATTTCATCTAACGAAGTAATTGTAAAACCGAGTCCATATTTATTAACTAACACAGCAGTAGCAGATTCTTCCCAAACAATTAAAGGTATACCAAGCGATAAATAGAGGGCAACTTTGTGAGGGGAAGTATAGCGAGAGTAGACTTGATAATTAAATCCTTCATCCCAGAATATACCAAATCTATCTCGTGGTATCCTCTGTAGAAAATTATCAATTCCTAAAAATTCTACCTTTGGACTTATTGGAAATGTCTCTTTTGAGTTTCCATAATATAAAGACCCAAAAATAGAAAGCTCTGTCTGATAATTCCAAGTGCTAATAAAAGGACTTTTATCAAAACTACCAACAAAAGTTAGTTTCTTTTGGAGATGATTAGTAAGCTGTGCCTCAGTATCAGACATCAAGTAATCAAATGGTCCCCTTTGAATCATCATAGACGTATTACCAAGTTCTTTTAACTTATCAGCCATCGCTTGACCATGAACGATAAGCGCCTCAGCCTGATTGAAAAGCGTATATTCTTTACCAACTTGCTCATAGCTAAATAATTCTTTTGGATACCGCAGTTGCTCCGAATCCAAAATAGAAATTGCAAATCTATAACCCCTAGCTTTTAAATTGCCAATAAAAGTCTTGTCAAAACGAAAACCATTAAGCACAGGATAAAGATATAAAATGATATCTCCAGGTTTTACTGCGGCTGTAATACCATCTATCCTAGCATTCAGTGCTTCGTCTGATTCATTACTGCCATCATATCTAAAAATATAGAGGGGTTTAGGGCACCTCTAAAAACTGCTTTTGATAACTTTTGAGATAAATTTTTCCAGCGCTAGGCATTGCGACAAAGCTTACTGCTGTAAGGTGCGGAGCAATAACGACGCGATAGGTAAATTTAGCCAAAAGTGGTAAATTTGAGTTTTTAGAGGTGCCCTTTATAACCCATTTGCATCGCAACTTCTCTGACATCAGCATTTACTTTTTGAATGGCATTTGCACCCTCTCCATGTAAAGTAAAAGTAACCCATTTATTCATCTTATCTCTCCTATAAGCGTCCAAACAGGACAACATTCCTAATTCTTAATCAATATAAAATTTTAGTATATAGGCTATTTATAGCATCACTTTTCTTAACGATTTGTCTTTTACTAGCAATTCAAATTAATAATAAAATCAAAACGTTATTATATCATTATTTATATAACTTTGTCAAAATAATATTATAAATAGACAGCCAATATATTTACCATCCGACAGTTCATTGAATAGCTTTCTAAAAACAGAATTGATGATTTTAAGAATAATGCAAATCTCTTTTTCTTCTCTCCAAATAAAATTAAGCTGATTTCAAATACCTTCTTTGATAATACAATCCTTCTGAAATTCTCTTGTATGAGTCATGCATCGATATAAAACAGTTAGTTAACTTAAAAAATCCGACAATGTTTATTACCATTGTCAGATTTCTTAAGTTAGTGTTTTTTAGTTATTTTCTCTTCTTATACATTCTCTGATGCAACTTGTAATGCTTTTTCGTAATCAGGCTCATCAGTCATCTCAGGTAAGATTTCTGCATAAATGATTTGACCCTCTTTGATAACAAAAACACTACGAGCCAAGAGATTAGCCTCAGCCATGACGATACCGTAAAGTTTGCCAAATTCATTATTGGCATCAGATAGAATCGTCATTTCAACACCTTCTGCCGCACACCAGTTGGCTTGTTCTTCTGGCGTATTGTTAGAAATTGATAGGAAAGCAATTTCTTTGTGAGCTGCGGCTTCTTGATTAAAACGACGCGTTTGAACTGAGCAGACGCTGGTATTAATATTTGGAAAAACACTGATAATAGTTGGGCTAGGCAATTTTGACAAAGTCACGATATTTTCGTGTTGATCCTTCAGGCTGAAGTCAGGTGCTTGACCTGTTGTTAGTGGGTTAATCTCTGAAAAGTCTTCACCATTTCTTGTAATAATCATGTTTTGTTCGCTCCTTTATTCTCTTTGATTTTATTATAATAAAAAATCGCTTGAGTCTACACTCAAACGACTTACATATTTACTCAAGCATAAAATCAAAATAGTTTTTATACTTGAACGACTAGTTTTTATAGACGGGCGTTTAATTCAGCACCAAGTTCTTCAAAGCCTGGTTTACCAAGCAAAGCGAACATATTTTTCTTATAAGCTTCAACGCCTGGTTGGTCAAATGGATTAACACCATTGAGGTAACCAGAAAGACCGATAGCGATTTCGAAGAAATAGATAAGGTAACCCAATGTAAACTCATCTTGTTTTTTAATCGTTACAACTGAGTTAGGTACACCACCATCAGTATGAGCAAGGAGCACACCTTGGAAAGCTTTGGTATTGACGAAGTCAACATCTTTTCCTTCAAGGTAGCCAAGACCATCAAGATCTTCTGCTTCTGTTGGGATATTGATGTTCAATGTTGGTTCTTCAATTTTAATAACGGTTTCAAAAAGGTTACGGCTACCTTCTTGGATAGATTGACCGATTGAGTGCAAATCTGTTGAGAAGTTAGCTGATGTTGGGTAAATACCTTTATAGTCTTTACCTTCTGATTCGCCGGCTAATTGTTTCCACCATTCGCTGAAGTATTGCAATGACGGTTCATAGTTAGCCAAGATTTCAATTGTTTTACCTTTACGGTAAAGGATGTTACGAAGAACTGCGTATTGGTAAGCTTGGTTGACTTTCAAGTCTGGTGTGCTATATTCTTCACAGGCTGCAGCTGCACCGTCCATCAAAGCTTGGATATCTGCACCACTTGCTGCGATTGGTAAAAGACCAACCGGTGTCAAGACTGTAAAACGGCCACCAACAGCATCTGGTACGACAAATGATTCCCAACCTTCTGCATCAGCTTGGACTTTAACCGCACCCTTAGCTTTATCAGTTGTTGCATAAATACGTTTGTTCGCTTCTTCTTGACCATATTTTTTAATCAAGAGTTCTTTGAAGACACGGAAAGCGATAGCAGGCTCTGTTGTTGTACCAGATTTTGAAATAACATTAACAGAGAAATCTTTATCACCAACATATTCAACTAATTGTGACAAATAAGTTGAAGAAATTGAGTTACCTGCATACAAAATTTGTGGTGCTTGGCGTTTTTCTTTAGATTCCAAGTTAACAAATGAGCTGTTCAAGAAGTCAATCGCAGCTTTTGCACCAAGGTAAGACCCACCAATCCCAATGATGATTAAAACATCACTGTCAGATTTGATTTTTTCAGCTGATTTCAAGATACGCGCAAATTCTGCTTTATCGTAATCTTTCGGCAGATCAATCCAGCCTGTGAAGTCTGACCCTTGTCCAGAACCATCGCGCAAGGCAGCATCAAATGCTGTCACTGCTGGTTGCAAGTAGTCAAATTCGTGCTGAGCAACGAACGGTAAAGCTGTTTTGTAATCAAATTTAATGTGTGACATGTTTTCTCCTTAATTAATTGGTGTGGGAACACACGTTTCTCTTAACGCTCATGCGTCAAGTTGGATTTTCTAGCAAACTGTTATCGTTTTCACTAAAAAATCAATTTGATTCATTTTACCGCTTTTTAGGGATTTTTTCAAGGATTTTGTCATGAATTTGTGACTTATTTTTCAATGGTGCAGCAACCATTTTCCAAAAGCTCCTTAATAACAAAATTAGCAGTTCTATTACCAATTTCGTATTCTTTCTTACAACCATCAAAAGCTATACAAAAAAGACTATAGGGCACCTCTAAAAACGTATGAAAAGAGGTATAATAGATTAAAAATAAGCTAACGAGGTATTGAAGATGAATTTATTTGGAGATAGCGACTATCTTGAAAAATTAAGTTTAAAAGGAGACCCTCTT
>SKEM01000292.1_pt1 | contig 36721 bp, 33 predicted proteins | sample 4826731 | NCBI WGS metagenome assembly SKEM01 (sample SAMN11008809, study PRJNA524170) | human gut metagenome | biome: Human fecal sample; material: Feces; isolation source: fecal sample from pouch patient p37 | host: Homo sapiens | place: Israel: Tel-Aviv | collected 2015-07-27 | reverse complement strand
AAGAGGGTCTCCTTTTAAACTTAATTTTTCAAGATAGTCGCTATCTCCAAATAAATTCATCTTCAATACCTCGTTAGCTTATTTTTAATCTATTATACCTCTTTTCATACGTTTTTAGAGGTGCCCTTAATTCAATTTTTTTCAGGGTATATTTATCCTGTTGATTATATCCCGATGCCATTTAGATTTTTCGTCTATATGAATCCATTTTTTTATGGTGTTGATAGTTTTAGACAATCACTTCACTTAGATTATGATTTAGACATCCCTTTTTATATAAAATTAAGTTTGATATTCTTGATTACAGTGTTGTTGTTAGGAGGCCTCAAAATAATTTCTACTAGGAAGTGGCAGTGGGATGATGTTTAAGTATCAGCAGCAAAATCAAGTGTTGTTTTGAAAATAGATTTTTCTTAAACTTGATAAAATAAGGGTTAGGAAAGAGATAAAAACGAGAATGCTGTCATGTTATTTCAAGGAATAACAGATGCTTTGAACGGCAACCAAACCTATCTTACTTCAGTAAAAAAAATAAATTTTCTCATATAAATATCTAGCCAAGTAGAATGTAAAGTGATACAATAAAATGGTATCTAGGTAGTCTGATAAGACACAAAGGGCTAAGGATTAGACCTAATACCTAAAATGTGTGAGTATTCCCACTTTGTCAGAGTATAGATAACTATATTTTGTTTCAAATAAAAATCATTGTTAGATGAGGCTCCTATACTGGAAATATGCTGCAGCCGCGAAATGTCGAGAGACGCCAAGTTGGTTAAACAGATGTGATCGTGAAGGTCAATGTCAATGTAGCTAGATTTTATCTTACGCCGTATAGTGCTAAAGTTCAACGATAGGCCAATGTACAAAGTAATCAACAGCTGTACATCAACTTATGGTTGGTGTACAGTTTTAATTTGTTTAATTGGTACCATAAATAACAAATAGGAAAGACTTTGAGCGGACCAAAGTTCGCGAGTGACCTCGCTTGGTAAGAGCGCTAGCGTGGGTCAAGTTTTAAGATTTCACAAGAAGTGAAATCGTAGAAAGGAGTCCTTAACATAAATGAATAATGAAGATTTGACGACACAAGATGTTTTCGAAAATTTACAAGAACTCCTAGAGCATAATGAAATTAGAGAGTTCCGAGAAGCTTTTCTGGATCACCATATCTATGATCAAACGCAATTTTATCTGGATTTTACGGATGATGAGCGTTTAGAGCTTTACAGTATTTTATCACCTCAGGAATTGTCAGAGATTTTTGAGAATATTGATTTTGATGAAGTTGATATTAAACCTTATCTCAAGGAAATTTCGCCTGAATATTTATCAGCGATGTTTGATGAGATGTCATCAGATAATGCGGCAGATATCTTAACAAATCTGACTAAACGAGAACGCAGAGCTATCTTTTCACAGATGACCCCCGAAAATGTGACGGAGATTCGTAACCTCATGCATTATGATGAGGAAACTGCCGGTTCATTGATGACAACGGAGTTTGTTGCTGTTGTGGCTAATCAAACTGTAAGTTCTGCTATGACGGTTATCAAAGCCACAGCCGAAGATGCCGAAACAATTTATTATGTCTACGTGTTGGATAATGAAAAACAACTTCTAGGCGTGATTTCCTTGCGGAGTCTCTTGATTTCTCATGATGATACATTGATTTCAGATATTGTCAATGAACATATTATTAAAGTTGATGTTGAAGAGCCACAAGAACGAGTCGCTCGATACTTTAGGGACTATGACTTGCTTGCGTTACCAGTTGTTAGTCATGATAATATCATGTTGGGAATTGTTACCGTCGATGATATCATCGACGTTATCGATGATGAAGCGCAAAGTGACTACTCTGGTTTGGCGGGGGTTAACACCGATAATGTCAATCAAAATCCAATTCAATCTGCTGCAAAACGCTTACCTTGGCTTGTTGCACTCTTGTTTTTGGGAATGGGAACGGCAAGTTTGATTGACCATTTTGACGGGTTGGTGAGTAAGGCCTCTGTTTTGGCAATTTTTATCAGTCTGATTACCGGAACAGCCGGGAATGCTGGGACGCAGTCCCTCGCGGTCTCTGTTCGTAGAATTTCACTTAATGATGAAGAAAATCGCTCCTTCTTTGGTTTGATTTTAGCTGAAATTGCGACGGGGTTAGTGACTGGAGCAGTGACTGGTTTGACGATTTTTATCGTAGTCAGTCTATGGAAAGGTAATATGATTCTTGGTCTCGCAGTTGGTGTTGCTATGTTTTGTGCGATTACTGTTGCGAATTTGGCAGGCTCTTTGATTCCCGTTGCTATGGACCGGTTAGGGTTTGACCCTGCTGTTGCCTCAGGACCTTTTATTTCAACTATGTCAGATTTAACCAGTGTCTTTATTTACTTTTCTATTGCAGGTATTTTTATTCACTTCTTTTAAATAAATAAGAGAAAAAAAATGACGGGTTAGCGGATAGCTAACATGTCATTTTTTTTGAAACGTTGGGGATCTTATTTTTTAGAAAGGATTTCGACAACGAATTCAAGTGGACCAGATGTTTCAGCTGATGGTGCTTGACTACCATAAGCCATGTCTGCTGGAATAGTCAATTTGTAAATACCACCCACTTTTTTACCAGCCAAGCCTTTTGTCCAACCAGGGATAACACCTGTTAATGGAAACTCAATCGGCGCAAGCGGTGCATCTGCAGATTTTTTAGTTGAGTCAAAGATGACACCTTCAGCGTTCCAACCCGTGTAGTTGGCTTTAATCGTGTCAGTTTCAGCAACCACATCACCGTCTCCAGCTTTAAGTTCTTCAACTTTCAACTCTTTTACCTTCGCAGCATCGAATTTCTTAGCTTTGGCGAGTTTGGTAAAGACTTGCATACCGTTTTTAGCTTGGACAGCAGACTTATCTGCCGTTGAGCTTTTACTTGGTTTGTTTGCGACAAAGACCAGTCCCGCAGTGATAGCTGCAAAAGCTACAACCAGGAGGACAAGCCATAAAGGATTATTTTTAGTTTTCATACTCATTATTCTACCATAATTCCCCTATTTTTTCTAAAGAAAAGCTATTTTAGGGATAAATCAGAAAATCTGTCACAATTTTCAGAAATCATGCTATAATTGAATATATTACACAATGGAGAGAATATGTCCTATATTATAGAAATTTTACCACAATTATTGGATGGCCTGAAATTAACAGTTCTAGTCTTTATTTTAACGCTTATCCTATCAATTCCCCTAGGCATTGTTTTGGCCTTCCTACTTAGAATTCCAATCGTCAAATGGTTCGTAAACCTCTACGTTTGGATGATGCGCGGCACACCACTCTTGGTACAGCTCATCATCATCTTCTACGCCCTCCCTATGGTTGGCCCAACCTTACCACGCTTTCCAGCAGCCCTACTTGCTTTCACTTTGAATTATGCCGCCTATTTTGCTGAGATATTCCGAGGCGGTATTAAGGCTGTGCCTAATGGTCAATTGGAGGCAGCAAAGGTGTTGAAACTAAGCAAGTGGCAGACGATTCGATACATTCAAATGCCACAAGTGGTAAAAATTGTTTTGCCGTCAGTCTTTAATGAAATCATCACCCTCGTAAAAGATTCATCTTTGATTTATGTTGTCGGACTTGGTGATTTATTGCGGGCAGGTAAAATTGCCATGAGTCGTGATGTGTCACTTGTACCGATTATGATGGCAGCTTTGATTTATTTGATTTTTATTGGTATTTTGACCATTCTATCGAAGAAAATCGAACAACGCTTTGATTACTATAAATAGGAGGTCAGATGCTAGAATTAAAAAATATTACTAAAAAATTTGGTGACAAAGTGATTTTTGATGGTTTTGATTTGACTATCACAAGTGGCGAAGTTGTCGCCATTGCCGGTCCTTCAGGTGGCGGTAAAACAACCTTGTTAAGAATGCTTGCCGGTCTTGAAACGATAGATGCTGGACAAGTTATTTTTGACGGTGAGACAGTTGAGCTAGACGCACTGATTACTCGAAATCTACTAGGATTCGTTTTTCAAGATTTTCAGCTTTTTCCACATATGACAGTATTAGAGAATCTTATTCTCTCACCTATGAAAACCATGCAAGTCTCAAAAGATATAGCAATTGCTAAAGCTGAGGAACTTTTGAGTAACTTGGAAGTTATCGAGCAAAAAAATGCCTATCCCTTTAGTTTATCAGGTGGGCAAAAGCAACGGGTTGCACTAGCTCGTGCCATGATGATTGATCCTAAAATTATCGGCTATGATGAACCAACCTCAGCTCTTGACCCTGCCTTGCGAGATCAAGTAGCCAATCTCATTTTGGAAAATAAAAAATTGGGCATGACACAAATCGTTGTCACCCACGATATGGATTTTGCCGAGAAAATCGCGGATACTATCATCAAGGTTAATGCTAAATTAGACTGATTTCAGTTAAATAAATTTTAGGAGAAATGACGTAAATGAACTTGAAAAAACTTTTAGGGATGGTAGCTGTTTTAACAGCTTTTGTAACATTAGCGGCTTGCACTCAAAAGACTGAAAAAGATAGTTGGCCTGAGATTCAAAAGAAAAAAGAAGTCGTGATTGGTTTTGATAATACGTTTGTTCCGATGGGATTCAAAGATGAAAACGGGAAAAACGTTGGTTTTGATATTGATCTCGCCAATGCTGTTTTTAAAAAATATGATGTCAAAGTTAAGATGCAGCCGATTGATTGGGATATGAAGGAAACTGAGCTAAAAAATGGCTCAATTGATCTTATCTGGAATGGTTATTCCGTGACTAAAGAACGTGAGAAAAAAGTTCTATTTACCAATCCTTACATGAAAAATGAACAAGTACTCGTGACTAAAAAATCAAGTAAAATTGACGATGTTGCAGGTATGAAAAACAAAGCTCTAGGTGCTCAACAAGGGTCTTCAGGATATGATGCCTTTACCAAACAACCTAAGATTCTTATGGACATTGTCAAAGACAATGATGCGACGCTATACGATGATTTTAACTCAGCTTTACTAGACTTAAAGGCTGACCGCATTGACGGCCTGTTGATTGATAATGTTTACGCGAATTATTATCTGACTAAAAATGGTGAGATTAAGGACTATAATATCCTGACAACTGGTTATGATTCGGAAAATTTTGCAGTTGGCGCACGCAAATCAGATAAAGAATTAGTTGATAGTATCAACAAAGCTTTTAAAGAACTGCACGCGGACGGTGAATTCCAGAAAATCTCTGAAAAATGGTTCTCTGAAGATGTTTATCCAGGAAAATAAAAAATAACTAAAACAAACTTCTCTTACTTAACGTATAAAGTTAATAAGAGGAGTTTTTTTTATTGTTGCGTTTATCATGAGAAATTGTTAAACTTTAGGTAATCATATCCATGCTATCGCTATATCACAAGCTATGAGCGAGTTACAAATCAAAAAAGGAAACTAAAAAGGGGCGGTCTATGAAAAAAATCTTGGTGCTATTAACGATGTTAGTCATGACTTTTGGTGTGACAGTTGCTCATGCTGAGGCGAACTATGTCAAAGACGATGCGGGAGTCTTAAATCAATCACAAGTTCAAAATTTGAATGAGATGTTGAACGTGCTTGCGATGACTCAAACAAAATCTGGTGAAATGGCGCATCTGGAGTATGCCATTATGACGGTTGAATCACTCAAAGGGGATGATGTTGAAGACTATGCGCGCGATATTTTCAATAAAAAACAGATAGGTGACAGTCAGCATAATTTAGGGGTTCTGTTTCTCATTTCGATTAAAGATCATGAGTATCGCATTCAATTAGGAGATGGCTGGGAAAAGACTAAATATGTCAATGAAGACAACATCAAAAAATGGGTTTATACGGATAATGTGACAAGGATGCTACGCTCAAACAATTATGGTGAAGCGATTGAGACGATAACAGAGAACATGATTGCGCTTGTAGGTCAGGATGTTGTGTTACCACAGTCACAAGAGGCATTTGCTAAATCATTAGGTGTTCGAATTGCCAAGTCAGAGGAAGCGCATGCCAAGCGTTTAGCAAATTTGAAAACATTTGGTCTAGGAACAGTTATCGCCTTATTAGGCGGTGGCATCAGTTTTTTTAGTGTAAACAGTTGGCGGAAATTTGCCAAAAAACGCTACCTTAAAAAGCATCGTGCCCTAGTCTTATCAATTTTAGAGTTAGAACTTGGTTTTTACGCTGAGAAAGAACGCTTATCTATTTCAGATGAAAGTTTAGCAGATGCTTTTAATGAAACAAAATTACCCCCAACGATTGAAAATGTTCAGATGTTCCTTGACAATTTTAAATGGCATGATGCTCTGATCAAGCAAGGGGATGCACAATATAAGGAAGACCGTAAGCCTCGTGAACAAGAGGAGATGGCGCTTAGAATCACGAAAAAGAAACCTAGCAGACGTTATCATGATTTTAATGACATGAATGATAGTTTCAGACACGATAGATTCTGGCTCGGTTATTATTATGGTACTTTGCTCTATCCAGTAGTTGCACCTCAAACGGCTTTTGCTGATCATGATAACTCCGATTCAAATTCTGGTAATGATACTTGGACTGGATTTGGTGGCGGTGGTGGGTTCTCATCAGGTGGTGGTGCCTCTGGCAGTTGGTAAGGCAATTGAAATAAGCTAGGAATTATCTAACAATTCAAAATTTTTCTGCTTTTTCCTTGACAAGTGTCTTATAAAACGATAAACTATAATAAAAATAAGAAAGGTTCTACGGTTGATTGAATGAAAACGTCAAACACAAACTTGCGATTGTTGGTGAAGGGCACACGCTAAGAGATTACTCTTACTGTTGTGTCCTGTTTGGCGTTCATTCATCAAGTAGGACAGGTTCAGCGTCTTGCTTAATAAGTGAGACGCTTTTCTTTTACCAACTATTATTAGACAATTTAATTTAATTTCGGTTCCTTGGTGTTAGGAAAATAGATAAAAGGACGCACGAACGTTGTTCGTTTACGCCTTTTCCTAATTTTCTACACACCAAAACAGTCGCCTCAACATCTTAAATAAGGAGAATATTATGCGTAAAATAGAATTTTTAGACACTAGCCTTCGGGATGGGGAACAAACACCAGGTGTCAACTTTTCAATTAAAGAAAAAGTTGCCATTGCCAAACAACTTGAAAAATGGGGCATCTCAGCCATTGAAGCAGGTTTTCCTGCAGCTAGTCCTGACTCATTTGAAGCAGTCAAACAAATCGCGGATACCTTGACGAAAACGTCAGTGACAGGTCTGGCTCGGGCTGTCAAATCAGATATTGATGCAGCTTATGATGCCTTGAAAAATGCCAAATATCCACAGATTCATGTTTTTATCGCGACAAGTCCAGTCCATATGCAGTATAAACTTAAAAAGACACCGGATGAAGTTATTGCGTCAATCACGGAACATGTAACGTATGCTAGAAGTCTCGTTGATATTGTTGAATTTTCACCAGAAGATGCGACGCGGACGGAGAAAGACTTCCTCCTCAAAGCAGTTCAAGCAGCGGTGGATGCGGGGGCAACCTACATCAATATCCCCGATACAGTCGGCTACACAACACCGACAGAATACTATGAGACCTTCAAATTCTTGATTGAAAATGTTACATCTGATCGAGACATCATTTTCAGCCCCCATTGTCACGATGACCTTGGAATGGCGACAGCCAATACTTTGGTAGCAATCAAAGGTGGCGCGGGTCGTGTCGAAGGTACGATCAATGGGATTGGAGAGCGAGCAGGTAACGTAGCACTAGAAGAAGTTGCGGTTGCACTTAAAATTCGGGAGGATTACTACCAAGCATCATCAGATATTGTCCTTAGTGAAACTTTTGCAACATCTGAAATGGTTTCGCGTTTTTCAGGGATTCCAGTTCCTAAAAATAAGGCAGCTATTGGTGGTAACGCTTTTGCACACGAGTCTGGTATTCATCAAGACGGCGTTCTTAAAAATCCTGAAACCTATGAAATCATCACCCCTGAACTGGTTGGGGTTAAGAAAAACTCTCTGCCATTGGGTAAACTGTCAGGTCGTCATGCTTTTTTGACGAAACTTCAGGATCTTGGCTTTGACGAGGTAACAGAAGATGATATGAAAGAGCTCTTTTCTAAATTTAAGGTTCTGGCTGACAAGAAACATGAGATCACTGATGCTGATATTCGTGCATTAGTCGCTGGAACGACAGTAGAAAATCCAGAAGGTTTCCAATTTGATAACCTGTTCATCAGTTCTAATGATGATGGCACGCAAACGGTGACCATTAGCTTGAAAAATGAAGGGGAAGAAATTATCGAAACAACTGCTAATGGTAGTGGCTCGGTAGAGGCAACCTTCAATGCTATCGATCAATTCTTCAATCAGTCTGTTAAACTTGATAGTTATAATATTATCGCAGTAACTGAAGGGATTGATGCTCAGGCAGAAGTTCATGTTACTGTTGAAAATAATGACACGGGCACAATCTTCAATGCTAATGGTCTTGATTTTGATGTCCTACGGGCGAGTGCTATCGCCTATGCTAATGCCAACACTTTGGTTCAACGTGAAAATGCAGGGATTATTACTAGAAAAAATTCTGAAAAAGCAAATCCAGAAGACTAAGATGGTGTAAGCTAAGTCTCTTTATAGGTAGAAAGAATGAAAAGAAACATGACAAAAAAAATTGTAACCTTAGCAGGTGATGGGATTGGACCAGAAATCATGGCAGCGGGTCTGGAAGTTTTAGCAGCTGTTGCACCGAAAATTAATTTTGACTATACAGTAGATGCGCAACACTTTGGCGGTGCGGCCATTGATGCTGAAGGACATCCATTGCCAGAAGCAACCTTAGCGGCTGCAAAAGGGGCTGATGCGATTCTCTTAGCAGCCATTGGTGGCCCACAATATAATGATGCAGCAGTTCGGCCAGAGCAAGGCTTGCTCGCCCTACGTAAAGCATTAGGTCTGTTTGCCAATATCAGACCCGTACAAATTTTTGAAGCCCTCAAACACTTGTCACCCCTTAAACCAGAAATTATTGAAGGGGTTGACTTTGTAGTCGTCCGGGAATTGACTGGTGGTATCTACTTCGGTGAACATACCTTGAATGACCGTAGTGCGCGCGACATTAATGACTACACATATGAAGAAATTGAGCGAATTATCAAGATTGCTTTTGAGATTGCGCGTGGTCGTGGCAAAAAAGTGACCTCTGTTGATAAACAAAATGTGCTAGCGACCTCGAAACTCTGGCGTATCGTCGCTGAGGATGTCGCAAAAGAGTATCCAGATGTGATTCTTGAGCATGCACTCGTTGACAGCCTTGCTATGAAAATGATTACCAATCCCAGCGATTTTGACGTCATTGTCACAGAAAACCTATTTGGCGACATCTTATCAGATGAATCAAGCGTGCTCCCAGGTACTTTAGGCGTCATGCCTTCTGCCTCTCATGCGGCTAATGGTCCCAGTCTTTATGAACCGATCCACGGCTCAGCGCCTGATATAGCGGGGTTAGGCATTGCTAATCCAATCTCTATGATTTTGTCAGTGGCTATGATGTTACGTGAAAGTTTTGAAGCGACAGCTGGGGCTCAGTACATTGAAAATGCAGTCAATAAAACATTACTAGAAGGTGTTTTAACAAAAGATTTGGGCGGCACAGCGAGTTTGTCAGAAATGACAGCAGCGATTATTGCTAATTTATGATGATAAAAAATGTTTTAATAGGCTTACTTATTCTTTGGAATTTGGTGGTTTTCGGGCTCTATGCTGAAGACAAACGTCGTGCCAAGCGTGGGCTCTGGCGAATTAGCGAAAAGACTTTGTTATTCTCATCCTTCATGTTTGGGGGTATCGGAGCTATTATTTCAGCACACATTTGCCACCATAAAACGAGAAAATGGTATTTCCAAGTCGTTTGGTGGCTAGGTGTGATACTGGATATTTTGGTCATCGTGTTCATCTTAAAAAAGTAAATGATGTTGCGTTAGTTAAATAGAAGGAAGTATTTTATGGGAAAAACAATTTTTGATAAACTTTGGGAGCGTCATGTGATTACGGGTGAAGTTGGTGAACCACAACTGCTTTATGTGGATTTCCACATGATTCATGAAGTCACTAGCCCACAAGCTTTTCAAGGCTTGCGTGATGCTGGTCGGAAAGTTCGTCGTCCGGATTTAACTTTTGGGACAACTGACCATAATGTACCGACGGTTGATATTTTTAATATCTCAGATTTGATTTCGAAAAATCAAATTGATACGTTAGCGCGTAATGTCGAAGAATTCGGGATTGATGCTGCGACGCATGGGTCAGCTCGTCAAGGGATTGTTCACATGGTGGGACCTGAGACTGGAAATTCACAACCTGGTAAGGTTGTTGTTTGTGGTGACTCTCACACAGCGACAAACGGGGCTTTTGGAGCTATTGCTTTTGGGATTGGTACAAGTGAAGTTGAGCATGTTTTTGCGACACAAACACTTTGGCAAGTGAAACCAAAACAGATGAAAGTTAACTTTGTTGGCAAACCTGCTAACGGGGTTTATTCTAAGGATTTTATCCTAGCCTTGATTGCTAAGCATGGGGTTGATGCTGGCGTTGGTTATGCTGTTGAATTTACAGGTGAGGCGATTGCGGCACTTGAAATGGAAGAACGCATGACGATTTGTAATATGGCCATTGAATTTGGCTCAAAAATTGGGCTCATGAATCCAGACCAAAAAACGTATGATTATGTGACTGGTCGTGATTTCGCACCGAAAGATATGGCTGCAGCAATTGCAGACTGGCAAACTTTGCCGTCTGATGAGGATGCCGTCTATGATAAAGTTATCACGATTGATGTCTCAAAACTTGCGCCTATGGTAACTTGGGGAACTAACCCGGAAATGGGGATTGAATTTACAGAAACGTTTCCAGAAATCAAAGACTTCAATGATGAACGTGCTTATCAATATATGGATTTAACGCCATGCGGTAAGCCAAGTGATATTGACCTAGGTTATGTCTTTATCGGATCTTGTACTAATGCCCGTCTCAGTGACTTACAACTGGCTGCTGAGATCGTCAAAGGTCACAAAATTTCTGATAAGCTGACAGCTATTGTCGTGCCAGGCAGCCGCCCAGTAAAAAAAGCGGCGGAAGCACTCGGTTTGGATAAAATCTTTATAGATGCTGGCTTTGAATGGCGTGAGCCTGGTTGTTCGATGTGTCTGGGTATGAACCCTGATCATGTGCCAGAAGGCGTTCATTGTGCGTCAACGTCCAACCGTAACTTTGAGGGACGTCAAGGCCATGGCGCGCGGACACACCTTTGTAGTCCGGTCATGGCAGCTCTAGCTGCTATCAATGGCAAATTTGTAGATGCACGGGAGGTGCTTGCCTAATGGAAAAATTTACAGTTTATAAAGGCACAACCGTGCCACTGATGAATGATAATATTGATACCGACCAAATCATTCCCAAACAGTTTTTGAAGGCAACAGATAAAACAGGTTTTGGGAAAAATATGTTTTTTGAATGGCGTTATCTAAGTGATGGTGAGGCAGAAAACCCTGACTTTATCCTCAATCATCCGGAATATCGTCAGGCAACGATTTTGATTTCAGGGGATAACTTTGGCTCTGGATCATCTCGTGAACACGCGGCTTGGGCGATTAAGGATTATGGTTTTCGCGCAGTGATTGCTGGTTCGTTTTCCGATATTCACTATAATAATGAGCTAAAAAATGGGATTCTTCCTATTGTACAACCTCTAGAAACTCGTGAAATTCTAGCAGCTTTATCGCCAGATGAAACGATTGAGATTGATTTGCCTCATCAAGTCATCAAAACATCAAAAGGTGATTTTACTTTTGACATTGATGCGGAATGGAAGCGAAAACTTGTCAATGGCCTTGATGATATTGGCATTACGTTACAATATGAAGAACTAATTACCGCTTATGAGAAGCAAAGACCAGCCTATTGGCAATAAAATGACCAACTAAACTCTTTATCTTTTGATAGAGAGTTTTTGTTATTTTTTATAGTTTTCTAATAAAAAAACATAGCAAGATAAACTTAAAATGTAAAACATATCCGACAAAACCTTGCTGCTATTGCAATCAAGGGTATTATTTTTTTGATTAAAAAAAGTAATAGAAAAGTGGCAAAAAAGTGATATAATAAACCTATACAAAAAAATGTAAGCGCTTGCCGAATTTCTGTTTGAGAAACTTGGTAAGTTGACGGGTCATTAGTTGATAATCATGAAGGGAGTAACAGTAGTGATTGAAAGAAAAATTGTTCAAGCTGATTTTGTTGAAACAGAAAGTCAAAAAGAAGAATTTGAAATGGCGCTATCACGATTAGGAAGCCAACGAGGGGCACAGATGCCCTTATTGCAGGAAACGCAACGGATTTATGGCTATCTACCAAAAGAATTGTTAGAACGAATGGCAAAGGCTTTAGATGTGCCATTAGAAGAACTCTAAAGCACTGCAACATTCTATTCGCAATTTTCTTTTGTAGCAAAAGGAGAGTATACGATTAGCATCTGTATGGGAACGGCTTGTTACGTTAAAGGTGCTGGTGATATTTTGGATGATTTATCCACACTATTAGCTATTAAGTCTGGCGAAACAACAGAAGACAAAAAATTTACTTTGGAGTCTTGTCGTTGCATAGGTGCTTGTGGTTTGGCACCTGTACTAAAAGTTAATGAAGAAGTTTATGGCCGATTAAACAAAAAGAAAAGTGAAAAGGTTCTTGCGACTTACCAAAAGGAAGCGTCGGGTGTTTAAAGTTCAGTTTCAGGTTAAGTTTCAAGATTTCACGGAGTGGAATCGCAGAAAGGAGTGAGTAGGTTTGATCAAAAATTGGAAGCAATTAACTGATTTACGAAATGTCAATCGGCAATCTGTCGCTATGCGGATGGAAGAAGCGGGTGATCACCCGTTTGATTTTGAGATCATGGTCTGTGCAGGGACGGGATGCCTTTCTTCAAAAAGTGATGATTTTGTCACAGCTGTAAAAGAAGAGCTAGCTAAAAATGACATGACGGATAAGGTTAATGTTGTTAGGACGGGGTGTTTTGGACTTTGTGCGCAAGGACCGATTGTTATCGTCTATCCAGATGGTGTTTTTTATCATCAAGTTAAACCAAAAGATGCCAAGAAAATTGTGAATCAGCATTTGATAAAGGGTGAGTATGTTGAAAAGCTCTTATATCATGATCATAAAATAAAAGAAGTTGTCAATAAGCTAATGGATACACCGTTTTATCATAAACAAAAACGGGTAGCGCTTGATAACTGTGGTCGAATTGATCCAGAAAAAATCTCAGATTATATCGCTTTTGATGGCTATCAAGCCTTAGCTAAAGTTGTCAACGATTATACGGCAGACGATATCATCAAAATTTTAGAAACTTCAGGATTGCGTGGCCGTGGTGGTGGAGGCTTTCCAACTTTTCGAAAATGGGCATTTGCTAAGGCGAGCGTTTCAGATCAGAAATATGTCATTTGTAATGCAGATGAAGGAGATCCAGGCGCTTTTATGGATCGTTCTGTCTTAGAAGGAAATCCGCATGCTGTTCTTGGAGCAATGGCGATTGCAGGCTTTACAATCGGTGCCAATCAAGGCTATATTTATGTTCGTGCAGAATATCCAACCGCCGTTGAACGCTTAGAGATTGCAATTGAACAAGCTCGAGCATTAGGTCTACTTGGTCAAAATATATTTGGCTCAGGATTTGACTTTGACATTGACTTACGTTTAGGCGCGGGTGCCTTTGTCTGTGGTGAAGAAACAGCCCTTCTTGAAAGTATTGAAGGACGTCGAGGGGAGCCACGGCCAAAACCACCATTTCCTGCAGTAAAAGGCTTGTTTGGCCAACCGACGATTGTCAATAATGTCGAAACTTATGCTAATATTCTGAAAATCATTCTTGAGGGTCCGGAATGGTTTGCAAGTATGGGGACTGAAAAATCCAAGGGAACCAAAGTTTTTGCACTTGGTGGCAAAATTGAAAATACAGGATTGGTTGAAATTCCATTAGGCACCACATTAAGAGAAATCGTTGAAGATATTGGTGGTGGTATTCCAGATGGTAAGCAATTTAAGGCAGCACAAACAGGAGGCCCCTCTGGTGGTTGTATTCCGATGCAACATTACGATATTCCAATTGACTATGATAATTTGATTGAAATTGGCTCGATGATGGGCTCTGGTGGTTTGATTGTCATGGACGAGGGCAACTGTATGGTTGATATTGCCAAGTTCTTCCTTGAATTTACAGTTGAGGAAAGCTGTGGCAAATGTGTGCCTTGTCGTATTGGTACCAAACGTTTACTAGAAATACTTGACAAGATTACCATGGGTAAAGCGACACTAGAAGATTTAGATAAAATGGAAGAGCTTTGTGACCATATCAAAGGCAATTCCTTGTGTGGTTTAGGACAAACTGCACCAAATCCAGTCCTGTCAACTCTACGTTATTTCCGGGATGAGTATGTCGCACATGTTGTAGACAAACGGTGTCCGGCAGGTGTTTGTAAGAATCTCATTCGCTATGAGATTCAACCTGATAAATGTACAGGTTGTACAGCTTGCGCTAGAAATTGTCCGGTAGCGGCGATTAATGGCGAGGTTAAAAAAGTGCATGAAATTGACCAAGAAATCTGTATTAAATGTGGCGTATGTTATGACACTTGTCGCTTTGATGCGATTAACATTGTCTAGAAGGAGGTGTGTCAGTGAAAGAAGTAACGATTAAAATCAATGGCAAAACTTACACGGCGCCAGAAGGCTCAACGATTCTTGAGGCTGCGCGCCTGAATAATATTGATATCCCGACACTCTGTTTTTTAAAGGAAATCAATTAAATCGGAGCTTGTCGAATCTGTTTAACAGAAGTTGAAGGGGTGAACAACCTCGTGACCTCTTGTGTTTATCCGATTACTGAAGGCATGTCAATTAAGACAAACTCTGATCGTGTTTTCAAATCAAGAAAAACAAATCTTGAGCTCATCTTATCGACACATGAACGTAAGTGTTTATCGTGTATCCGAAATGGTAACTGTGAACTTCAAAAACTCTGTAAAGAGTTCAACGTTGACGACGAAGATTATTACAATGGCGAAAATTGTGAATATGAATTTGATGATAGCTCAGTTCATATGTATCGAAATAACAATAAATGTATTTTATGTCGACGTTGTGTCTCTGTTTGTAAAAAAATTACAAGCAGTAGGCGTCATTGGTGCCAATGACCGTGGTTTCAACACTCATATCGGCAGTGCTTATGAGCAAGACCTAGGCGATGTTGATTGTATCTCTTGCGGACAGTGTATCGTTGTTTGTCAGACCGGTGCAATTGCTGAAAAAGACCAGACCCAAGAAGTTTGGGCAGCTCTGCAAGACCCAAGCAAACATGTAGTGGTTCAAACCGCACCGAGTGTGCGCGTGACCCTAGGTGAGGCATTCCAACTACCTGTTGGTACAAATGTCGAAGGAAAAATGGTTGCAGCTTTGTGTCGCATTGGTTTTGATAGAGTCTTTGACACTAACGTCGCGGCCGACTTCACCATTATGGAAGAAGCAACAGAATTCTTGCAACGTGTCGAAAACAATGGACCGTTTCCAATGTTTACATCATGCTCACCAGGTTGGGTTAAATACTGCGAAGCCTATCATCCAGAGCTCATTCCTAACCTATCAAGTTGTAAATCACCGCAACAAATGTTTGGGGCGCTGATAAAAACCTGGTATGCGCAAAAAAATAATATCGAGCCCAAAGATATTTTTGTCGTAGGCATCATGCCATGTACCGCAAAAAAATTCGAAGTCACACGTGAGAATCAAGCAGCAGCAGGATTTACAGATGTGGATATTGCCTTGACAACCCGAGAATTGGCGCGGATGATTGATAAAGTTGGCATTCGATTTAATGAACTGCCAGATGAAACATTTGACCAGCCACTAGGCGATGCGACCGGTGCGGGTTATATCTTTGGCGCCACAGGTGGCGTCATGGAGGCAGCCTTGCGGACAGCTAGTGAAACTTTAGCAGGTCATGCGCTTGAAGCCGTTGACTTTGAAGAAGTCCGTGGCACAAAAGGCATCAAAGAAGCTACTTATGAGATGAGCGGACAAACCGTTAAAGTTGCCGTAGCATCTGGTATTAATAACGCGAAACGCTTGATTGAACAAATTGAAAAGGGTGAAGCCTTCTATCACTTTGTTGAAATCATGGCCTGCCCTGGTGGTTGTGTCAATGGTGGCGGACAACCCGTACAGCCCGGTTCTGTTCGGAATTTCGTGGATTTGCAGTCCAAGCGCGCACAAGCACTCTATGTTGAGGACCGTGGAAAAGGCTTGCGCCGTTCGCACGAAAATCCTGTCCTACAAAGGATTTATCAAGAATTTCTTGAAAAACCAGGTAGTCATAAAGCACATCATATCTTGCATACGAGTTTTCAAAATCCTAATCTTATAGAAGAATAGGCAATCTCTTCAAGCAAGCATCACTTAATATTTTGGAGGAAAAAAGATGTCAGATTTTGAAAAAACATTAGCGTTGATTAAAAATGGAGAATTGACAAAATTAGAACTGCAACAACTCAGTATGGCTATCCAGTCTAGAATTTTAAGTAAACCTTCTGTGCAAGCAGATATTCGTGTCTAAGTAATCTAAATAGAAAGAGGTAAATGATAGTTTCAAGACATATGAGCTATCGAATAATTATGAGTAAAAAAGCCTTAACGCTTACCCAAACAGCCGTTTTATTAGCTCTGATTGTCGTTGTTGAGTATTTAATGGTGGGACCCCAGTATATTCTAATTAAAGGGTCAATTGTTAATTTAATTTTAGTAGTTGCAACTCTTTTAGTTGGTTTGCCAGCGGGCATATTAATCAGTATTTTTACCCCACTGCTAGCAATCGTAACAGGACATCTGGCAATGCCAGTTTTAGCTCCTGTTGTGGCGGTTGGTAATCTTGTTTTTGTTATCTTGTGGTGGCTGATTGTTCGCCATGTCAAGGTAGTACAGTCTTTGATTAGCTATGTTATAGCTACGATTGTCTCATCACTTGCAAAATTTGATTTTCTATATTTAGCTGTTGCATGGTATATCTTACCTGTCATGCTAAAAGGCATTGTAGCCAAAAAACCACAAATCAAAGTTGCCTTACTTGCGCAATTTGGCATGCCCCAGTTAATCACAGCAGTGATTGGCGGTGTAATTGCCATGCTTATCTTGCCGCGTTTGGTCAAAGCTATCCAATCAATAGAAAAAAATTAAATCTATAAACACATCAAACAACATGAACACATTTTTGAAAGAATAAGAAAGGTCGTAAAACACATGACAGTTGTAAAAATCGTATTTTCAAGCACAACAGGAAACACTGAGGGTATTGCAGAAATTTTAGAGGAAGAATTCCAAGCACTAGATGCTGAAGTAGAGGTTATCGATGCAGATGATGATGTAGACGAAGACGTCTTTGAAGATGCAGATGTTTGTGTGGTTGCCACCTACACTGATGGAGACGGAGAAATACCATTTAACTTGCAAGAATTTTATGAAGAACTACCAGAGATTGATTTATCAGGTAAAGTATTTGGCGTTGTAGGTAGTGGTGATAGTGAACTTTATCCAGATGCGTTTTGCCAAGCAGCGATTGATTTTGAAAAAGCTTTTGAAACAACTGGTGCAACAAAAGGGGCAGACACGGTGAAAATTGAAAATGCCGCTGAGGATGATGACATTGATACTTTAAAAGCTTTTGTTGCTGCCTTGCTGTAAACGATGAATTTGAAGAGTTAAGCGTCATAAACTTTTTGACAAATCAAAGCCGATTAATCAAAATCTCGCGCATTGGCGTAAGCCTTATGTAGGAGTAAAATATATCAAGTATAAGGATTGATGCCTTTGAGGTATCGGTTTGAGCGCTTAAAAGAGGTGAAAATTAATGAAAAAAACCAAAACAATGGATGGGAACGCTGCTGCGGCATATATTTCTTATGCGTTTACAGAAGTTGCTGCAATTTATCCAATTACGCCAAGTTCGACAATGGCAGAATATGTGGATGAGTGGTCTGAGCAAGGACAAGAAAATATCTTTGGTGAGCCTGTTCGCGTGATTGAAATGCAAAGTGAGGGTGGTGCAGCAGGTACTGTCCATGGCTCTTTAAAAACAGGTGTGTTGACATCGACTTATACGGCCAGTCAAGGTCTGCTTTTGATGATTCCTAATATGTTCAAAATTGCAGGTGAGTTATTGCCGAGCGTCTTTCATGTGGCGGCGCGTGCTGTGAAAACAAATGCGCTTAGTATTTTTGGTGATCATAGCGATGTGATGGCAGCGCGTCAAACAGGTTTTTGTATGCTGGCAGAGGCGAGTGTTCAAGAAGTAATGGATTTATCAGCTGTCGCGCATTTGGCAAGTATCGAAGGTAAGTTGCCTTTCATGAACTTCTTTGATGGGTTTAGAACCAGCCATGAGTTGCAAAAAATTGAAGTTCTAGATTACGAAGATTTGAAGGCGATGGTGGATTGGGAGGCACTCGCTGATTTCCGAGCGCAAGGGATGAATCCAAATCATCCGAGTATTTCAGGGACGGCACAAAATCCGGATATCTATTTCCAACAACGTGAAACGGTTAATCAATTTTATGACCGGATGCCTGCAATTGTTCAAAAATATATGCAACAAATCAATGATTTGCGTGGTACGTCTTATGACTTGACTGATTATTATGGTAACCCAGAAGCGACAGAAGTTATCATTTCAATGGGTTCAGTTTCACCGACTATCCAACAAACAGTTGATTATTTGAACAAACAAGGTCGCAAGGTTGGGCATATTAATATCCATTTGTATCGCCCGTTTCCTGCAGAAAACTTGCTTGACAAATTACCAAAAACGGTGAAAACTGTTGCTGTTTTGGACCGGACGAAAGAACCTGGTTCAGATGGTGAGCCACTCTTACTAGATGTACAAAGTGTCCTCTATCGTCATGAAAATCGTCCGATTGTTATTGGTGGTCGTTATGGTATCGCCTCAAAAGACATCACACCAGACCAGATTGTAGCCGTTTATGACCATATGTTAGTGCCAGCTGAACAGATGAAACTACGCTTTACGGTCGGTATTGTAGACGATGTGACGAACTTGTCGTTGCCAATGGGAGAAATCCTTGACTTAACACCAGATAGTACTTTCCAAGCTAAATTCTGGGGCCTTGGCTCAGACGGTACCGTTGGTGCCAATAAACAAGCCATTAAAATTATTGGTAACAACACCGATTATTATGCACAAGCCTATTTTGCTTATGATTCTAAGAAATCAGGTGGCTTGACAATTTCTCATATCCGTTTTGGACAAGAACCGATTTTATCGACTTACAATGTGGACCGTAGCGACTTTATCGGCTGTCATAACAGCGCCTATCTGCATAAGTATGACTTGATTAAAGGGCTTAAAGACGGCGGTACTTTCCTCTTAAATACTGTTTGGGACGAAGAAAAAATCAAACAACATTTGCCAATACGACTGAAACGTTATTTGGGCGAACACAATATCAAGTTCTATACAATCAATGCCGCAGGAATTGCGCAAAAGTTAGGCTTGCAGGGTCGAATTAATACGATTATGTCAGCAGCTTTCTTTGAACTGTCGACCATTATGGACAGAGACACATTTTTGCCGCTGATGCGAGATGAAATCAAGGCTGCTTACGGCAAAAAATCAATGAAAATTGTTGAGATTAACTGGCAGGCGATTGACGCAACATTTGATGCCCTAACTCAGGTCGAAGTACCCGCTGAATGGGCAACGCTTGAATTGCCAGAAGAAAAAGCTGATACAGCAACAAAACCAAGTTATATCACAAATATTTTGGAGCCAATCAACCGTCAAGAAGGTAACGATTTATCAGTTGGCGATTTGATTGACAACGGTATGTTAGGTGGCTTTATGCCAATGGGAACATCTGCTTATGAAAAACGTGGTGTCGCCTTAGAAGTACCTGAATGGTCAGTTGATAAATGTACTATGTGTAACGAATGTACCTTCATCTGTCCGCACGCTGCAATTCGTCCGTTCCTAGCTGATGAGGCAGAACTTAATGAAGCACCGGAAGGTTTTATTACACGAGAAATGCGTGGCGCAGATGGCTTGCAATATCGGATTCAGGTGTCACTTGAGGACTGTACTGGTTGTGGACTCTGTGTTGAAGTGTGTCCAGCTAAAGAAAAAGCCTTGGCATTGAAGCCTTACGATGCACAAAAAGAACAAGCTATTAACTGGGCATTTGCCATGACCTTGAGTCAAAAAATCAATCCTGTCAAGAAATTCTCAGTTAAGGGCTCTCAGTTTGAAAAACCATTACTTGAGTTCTCAGGGGCTTGTAGTGGGTGTGGTGAGACGCCTTATGTCAAACTGTTAACGCACTTTATGGGGATCGCATGATGATTGCGAATACGACAGGATGTTCGTCTATTTGGGGTGCCTCTTCGCCAGCGACACCTTATACGACAAATGACGCAGGGCAAGGTCCGGCATGGAGTAACTCGCTTTTTGAGGATAATGCTGAATATGGTTTAGGGATGCATGTTGCGAATCAAATTAAGCGAGATCGCTTAGCCAATAAAGTGACTGCAGCGCTTGCAGCAGAGCTTGGGTCAGATGATACAAAAGCTTTGCTAACAGATTGGTTGACTAATAAAGACGAGGGTGAAGGTAGCCGGCAACGTGCGAGCAAACTCGCTGCAGCCTTGAAAACTGAAACAAATGAAGGATTACAAGCTATCTTAGCTGATGAAGATATGCTAGTGAAACCAAGTCAATGGATTATCGGTGGCGATGGTTGGGCTTATGATATTGGTTATGCAGGGATTGATCATCTGCTTGCGACGAATGAAGACGTCAATATCCTAGTCATGGATAATGAGCTTTATGCCAATACTGGTGGTCAAATGTCTAAAGCCACACCAACTTCTGGGATTGCTAAATTTGCAGCTGGTGGTAAGAAGACTAAGAAAAAAGATTTGGGCATGATGGCGATTGCTTACAACGATGTTTATGTGGCACAAATTGCCATTGAAGCCAATCCAATGCAAGCCATTAAAGCGATTCAAGAAGCAGAAAACTATCCTGGTCCTTCTTTAATCATCGGCTACACACCTTGTATTAATCATGGTTTACGTGGTGGCATGAGTCAAACCATTAAGGAATCAAAAGATGCTGTTGAGTCTGGCTATTGGCAGCTTTATCGCTATGATCCACGCCTAGCTGCTAAAGGTAAAGATCCGATGCGAATTGATTACAAAAAAGCTGACTTCAGCAAAATGCCAGATTTCCTTGAGCAACAAACACGTTTCTCTGCTTTACGTAGCGTTAAGAAAGATGAACAAGAAGTTCAAGATATGTTACATCATACAGTCGAAGCAATGACGGAGCGAAGTGAGAATTATAACCGTCTCGCAGCTTATAAAAAAAGTAAAGTTTAATGCTTGTTAACTATCTTGGTTATTGATAATCGAAAATCGCCTAAATTGGCGATTTTTTTATGGTATAATAGAAGAACGACTACTAGAAAAACGAGAAAAATATGCAATTCACAGATTTTAATTTTAAACCATTTATTAACGACACTTTAGAAAGCATTCGCTTTAAAACGGCGACACCAGTCCAAGAAAAGTTGATGCCAATTGCGCTTGAAGGCCGTGATATTGTTGGCGAATCTAAAACAGGTTCTGGTAAAACACATACATTTTTACTCCCAATTTTCCAAAAATTAGATACAACGATTGACGGCGTCCAAGCTGCTATTACAGCACCCTCACGTGAGCTTGCAACGCAGATTTACAATGCAGCGCAAGAATTTACAAAGTTTGATGACAGCATCCGCATTTCAAACTTTGTGGGTGGTACGGATAAAAAACGTCAGATTGAAAAGTTATCTGGTAATCAGCCTCATATCGTCATTGGTACGCCAGGTCGTATTTTAGACTTGATTAATGCGCAAGCTTTGAAAACTTATACGGCGAAAATTTTCGTTATTGATGAAGCAGACATGACTTTGGACATGGGATTTTTAAACGAAGTGGACCAAATCGCAGGTACTTTTGACAAAAAGGTGCAGATGCTTGTGTTCTCAGCAACCATTCCGCAAAAGCTCCAACCTTTCCTTAAAAAATATCTCAATAATCCAGTCATGGAAAAAATCGCAACCAAAACGGTAATTAGCGACACTATCGACAACTGGTTGATTTCGACTAAGGGGCGTGGTAATAATAGCGCGATTCTTGAAGTACTACAAACGCTTAATCCGTATTTGGCGATGATTTTTGCCAATACCAAGGATAGAGCCGATGAGATTCATAGCTTTTTAGCCAACAATGGCTTTAAAGTTGCGAAGATTCATGGGGGCGTGCCACCACGTGAACGCAAGCGGATTATGAAGGCAGTGCAAAATCTCGACTATCAATATGTTGTGGCGACAGATTTGGCAGCGCGTGGGATTGACATTGAAGGTGTCAGTCATATTATTAATGATGGGATTCCTCGTGATTTGGAATTCTTCGTTCATCGTGTTGGTCGGACTGGTCGTAATGGGATGGCTGGGACAGCGATTACGCTTTACCAACCGTCTGATGATGCTACTATTCATGAACTTGAAAAAACAGGTATCAAATTCACACCAAAAGTCATCAAAAATGGTGAGATTACAGATTCTTACGATCGCGATCGTCGTGAAAAGCGTGAGAAATCTAAAGAAGCTCTTGATATTACCATGATCGGGCTTGTGAAGAAGAAAAAGAAAAAAATCAAACCTGCCTACAAGAAAAAAATCGGCTGGGAAATTGATAAGCAAAAGAAAGCTAAGAAACGAATTGAAGGTCGTGCGCAAGGTCGTGCTGAGCGGAAATCTAAGCGTCAATCTTTCTAAATAACTATTGAAAATGTCTGACCGACTATCAAAGGTCAGGCATTTTTTATATTTGTGCAAATTGTATAGTAGTCATGTGCAATCTGTTTATCAAAAAATGAAAGCGGTTACGGTATAATGAGTTATCAAATAAAAAGAGGTAAATACAATGACAACCCTTAAATTAGAACACGTAGACAAAGTATATCCTAATGCCAAAATCAAAGCAGTAGAAGATTTTAATTTAGATGTTAAAGATAAAGAATTCATCGTTTTCGTAGGACCTTCAGGTTGTGGTAAATCAACAACACTTCGGATGATCGCAGGTCTTGAAGATATCACAAGTGGTGAATTCACGATTGATGGCGTGCGCATGAATGATGTGGCACCTAAAGACCGTAACATCGCTATGGTCTTCCAAAACTACGCCCTCTACCCACACATGACTGTATTTGACAACATGGCCTTTGGTTTGAAATTGCGCAAATACAAAAAAGATGAAATCAAAAAACGTGTTGAAGAAGCGGCTGCTATTCTTGGTTTGACAGAGCTCTTAGATCGTAAACCAGCTGATATGTCTGGTGGTCAACGCCAACGTGTGGCAATGGGACGTGCCATTGTCCGTGATGCTAAAGTCTTCCTTATGGATGAACCTTTGTCAAACTTGGATGCCAAACTCCGTGTATCAATGCGTGCTGAAATTGCGAAAATTCACCGTCGTATCGGGGCAACAACAATTTACGTAACCCATGACCAAACAGAAGCGATGACACTTGCGGATCGTATCGTTATCATGAGTGCGTCTAAAAGTGCTGATGGCACAACTGGTCGCATTGAGCAAATTGGTGCGCCTAAAGAACTCTATAACGAACCTGCTAACAAATTTGTCGCTGGCTTTATCGGTAGTCCAGCTATGAACTTCTTTGAAGTAAATGTTGACGGTGCGAGCATGACAAATGGTGCTGGTCTTGATATTGCTATTCCAGAAGGCCAACAAAAAGTCCTTAAAAATGCTGGCTATGACAAGAAAAAAGTTTGGTTTGGTATTCGTCCAGAAGATATCTCCGCAGACGGTCTTGTTCAAGAAGTCTTTCCAAATCAAAATGTTAAAGCTGAAGTTGTTGTTTCTGAATTGCTTGGTGCTGGAACAATGCTCTATTCTAAAATTGGTGATACTGAATTTGTTTCAAAAGTGGATGCGCGTGACTTCCGTCAACCAGGTGATGAAGTTGATTTGACATTCAATGTCAATAAAGGACACTTCTTTGACTTTGACACTGAGCAACGCATTGTCGGCTAAAGCAATAGACTGAAAAAACGTCAATGACGTTTTTTTGTTACATTTTATTTTTCTCTCAAGGTGTAAAGGCTAGTTAATCGATATTTGGCACTAAAACACATTTTTTTGATAAAATAGTCTTATGAAAAAATTTTTATTCAGTTTATTTTGTATCCTATCCGTAATTGTCTTATCTTCTTGCCACAAAGCTGTTAAATCTGAACAACATGGCACAGCAACATTAATCGTCAAATACGATAATGCAACAGTTAAGACTTATCAAGATATACCTATTCAGACTGATGAAACAGTATTAGAGTTACTGCAATCAAAGACAAGAGTAACCCTAAAATCAGGTATCATTACAGAAATTGATGGCATTACTCAAATTGAGTCAGCTAATCTTTATTGGCTCTTTAAAGTCAACGGTAAGCTCGCAGACAAGGGAGTCGCAGAAACCAAAGTGAAGGCAGGCAGTAAAATTGAATTTTATCTGGGAGAATTTAAATAAAGGACTAGAATATTGTGATATAATAAAAGATATTACTATTTTCAGAAAGTAGAGTCTTATGAGTTTTAATTTTATCGATAAATTCCTGCCTTATTTTAATGACGGCTTGATTGTTACCCTGATGATTTCGGCTTTTGTTGTCGCAATCGGTACCGTACTTGGGACACTGATTGCCTTAGCAAAGTTATCAAAGATACGCATTTTACGCTGGTTGGCTAATGTTTACATCGAAGTTTTTCGAGGAACACCGATGTTGGTCCAAATTATGATTGGGTTCCAAATTCTTGGAAAAATGCCACTGCCAGAGTTTCAATTGGGTATTTTGACTGAAGATTTATCACGTTTGGTACCAGGGATTATCGTTTTGTCAATGAACTCAGGTGCTTATGTTGCTGAAATCGTTCGTAGTGGGATTAATGCTGTACCTAAAGGACAGACAGAAGCAGCTTACTCGCTCGGTATCCGACCGCATCAAACAATGATGAAGGTTATCCTACCACAAGCAATTCGTAATATCTTACCTGCCTTAGGTAATGAATTTGTGACCATTATCAAAGATAGCTCGCTTTTGGCAACGATTGGTGTTATGGAACTCTTCAATGGTGCGCAAACAACAAGTTCAACAACTTATCAAAGTTTGTCACCTTGGTTATTAGTTGCGGGCTATTATTTTGTGGTAACCTTTATCACAAGTCGACTCATCAATCTACTTGAGAAAAAACTTGGGAAAGGATACGCAAAATGAGCACACATAATTTGATTGAAATTAAAGATCTGCATAAATATTTCGGTAAAAATGAAGTGTTGAAAGGTTTGGATATCCAGATTAAAAGAGGCGAAGTTGTTGTCATGATTGGCCCTTCTGGGTCTGGTAAATCAACTTTTCTTCGGACTATGAATTTACTTGAAACGCCAACTAAAGGTGATGTTTATTTTGAAGGCACAAATATTGCTGATAAGTCAGTTGATGTCTTTAAACATCGCGAAAAAATGGGCATGGTATTCCAACAGTTTAACCTTTTTCCAAATATGACCGTGCTTGATAATCTAACTTTGGCACCAATGACAACTGGTAAGCTATCAAAAGAAGAGGCAGTTGAAGTTGCGATTGAGTTATTAGCTAAGGTTGGGCTGTCTGAAAAAGCTGATGCTTATCCTCAAAGTTTATCAGGGGGACAACAACAACGGGTAGCGATTGCTCGGGCACTAGCTATGAACCCTGACGTTATGCTATTTGATGAGCCTACATCTGCTCTCGATCCTGAAATGGTTGGGGATGTCTTAAATGTCATGCAAGATTTGGCAAAAGACGGGATGACTATGGTTATCGTGACGCATGAGATGGGCTTTGCTAAAGAAGTTGCGGATCGTGTGATCTTTATGGCGGATGGCAAAATTGTCGAGAGTGGTACGCCAAACGAGTTGTTTGATCATCCTAAAGAGCCACGGACTCAGGAATTTTTGGCACAGATTTTATAAGATTGATAGAGCATCGCAATCACTCAAAAGCGCTATTTTTAGCTCTTTTATGGTATAATAGATGTTCAGGGAATCTGAAGTAGATGAGTTCCCTGAAACGAAACGTGAGGTTAGTACGATGGAATATAAACAAATCAATGATAAAACAATAAAAATTTCCCTGACTTTTGAAGATTTAAAGGCGCACGATATTAAAATGAGTGATTTCTTGGTCAATCAAGGAATGGTTGAAAAGTTATTCTATGAGTTGGTTAGCGAATTAGAAATTGAAGATAAGTTTGCCAATACTGGGATGATGACTTTTCAAGTTCGCCCTCATCCACAAGGTGTGGATTTGCTAGTGACGGAAGAAGTCAACATGGAGAACATGCAATTTCCTGAAGGCTCAGAGGGCTTACAAGAAATGATGGATGAGGCCATGGAACAGATGGGCGATATGGCAAATCTCATGGATAGCATGTCAAGTAAACCAAATTTTGATGTGATGGATGACCATGCAGACTTTGTCTACTTTATCCTTAAATTCAATAAAATATCAGATGCGGTGAAACTGAGCCAGGCTGTAATTGATGATGTGGAAGAGTCTGAACTTTTCCAATTTCAAGATAATTTTTACCTGACTATTCTTGATAATCAAAAACGTAAAGGTTTTAAAGAAGTGAGTCTACTACGCGCTAGAATGTTGGAATATGGTGAGCCGTCTGATTTTTCACGCGAGGCATTACTGGAGCATGCTAAGACGATTTTCCGTGAGGAAGCACTTGAAAGTCTGCAACAGATTTGAAGTTAAATCAAGAAAAATTAATAACGAGAAATCGTTATTTTTTATTTGCATCTTAAAACAAGCCGATTATAAAAAAACTGAAAAATTCATACTATTTGGGTTATAATAGATTTAATCAGAATGAAAAGGGGAAATAGGGATGCGTTATCGTGTGATTATATTTGATTTGGATGATACAGTATTAGGTTTTAAAGCTGGCGAAAAAAAGGGACTAGAGACGGTTTTCAAACACTTTGATACGGTGGGTGTGAACTATGAGGCCTGGGTGATAGCCTATACAGACGTTAATAAGCGTATTTGGCAAGCGATAGAAAAAGGGGCTGAGCCGCAGCCGCTTTTGAATCAAAGGTTCTCAGAAACTTTCGCTGTTTTTAATCAAGACATTGATGGTGTAGCGGCAGAAGTAATTTATCGTCAGGTTTTGGATGCTAACGATGCCATTATAACAGGTGCTGATAAGGTGTTAGAAACATTGCACCAAAAGGGCTATAAATTAGTAGTTGGCACAAATGGTAAAACGGCAACGCAGTACCAACGCTTGAAATTGACGGGTTTTCATCGGTATTTTGAGCATGTTGTTATTTCACAAGTGATTGGTCATGCGAAACCGAGTCAGGCCTTTTTTGAACACATTTTAGCACTATATCCAGAGCAACCCAAATCGGTATTTTTAATGGTTGGTGATACACTAGCAACTGATATTTTAGGTGCTAATCAGGCTGATATTGCGAGTGTCTGGTTAGAGCAATCAAAACAGCAAAGACTTGCGCGTGCATATGAGCCAACATATAGCATAGCAAGTCTATCGGAACTTCCGTCTGTCCTAGCAAATTAAGCATTTTTAGTGAAGTAGGGCTGATATGCAATGTGTTAAGATACGAGAATGGACGACAAGGCAAATGGTATCTTGTCGTTTTTTGATAAGCTTGAATTAGAAAATCGGCTTTAAATGAAATTCTAGTAGACCAGAAAACTAAGGTTTTTAGCTCAGATTATCACATATAAAAAAAGAAAAATATGGTATAATAATGGTATATGCATAACTTATCTGAATTTCCTTTTACGGTCAAATATATTATTATTTTATTAGTAACGGCTATCATTGCTTTGATTCTAACACCTATTATGGTGGTAGTATCTCGCAAAATTGGTGCAGTTGATAATCCAAATGCCCGTCGTATTAATGTCAAACCGATGCCTTCAGCAGGAGGTGTTGCTATTTTTATTGCCTTCTCTGCTGTCACGCTGTTAGTTTTACCACGATTTGTCAGCATGCCAAATTATAAAGGGATTAATGAGTCGTATCTTAGCTATGTCTGGCCTTTTGTTTTAGGTGGTGGTATTGTGGCTGTGACAGGACTGATTGATGATATTGTAGAACTTGGTGCAAAAAGTAAATTATTAGGTCAAATCGCAGGCGCTTGTGTCATTTGGTTTTTCACGACGAGTCATTTTGATAATTTCAAGATACCTTTTGGTGGACCACTCTTTGTTTTCCCAGATTGGTTGTCTTTTTTAGCCACTATTTTCTGGATTTTAGCGATTACCAATGCTGTTAATTTGATTGATGGTTTAGATGGTTTAGCTAGTGGTGTGTCAATTATTAGTCTGACAACCATGGGTTTGGTCGCTTATTTCTTTTTGGGGACGACTAATGTCTATCTACCGATTACGATTTTTGTTCTCGTCTTTGCTATCGCTGGCTTTTTCCCCTATAATTTTCCACCTGCCATTATTTATCTTGGAGACACGGGTGCCTTATTCTTGGGATTCATGATTTCAGTGTTATCCTTGCAAGGCTTGAAAAATGCGACAGCTGTGGCTGTCGTCACACCGATGCTGATTCTAGGGGTACCATTGACCGATACGGTCGTAGCGATGATTCGCCGTAAACTCAATGGTGGTAGTATGGTTGAGGCCGATCGGATGCACTTGCATCATCGTCTTTTGAGTTTGGGTTTAACCCAGCATGCGGCTGTTTTAGTCATCTATGGGATTGCAGGGATATTTTCATTTATCGCTTTGATTCTTAATGTGTCGTCACGTTGGGGCGGTACCTTTTTGCTTGTCTTTAGTTTGATTGGGTTAGAAGTGTTGATTGAGCTGATTGGTGTGTTAGGTGAAAATCGGACACCTCTCTTAAATGTCGTTAAATTTATTGGCAATAGTGAGTATCGCCAAGAGGTTAAAAAACGGCGAAAAATGTAAAAGTTTATAGACAGAATAATGTTATTTTGTCTTTTTTTTGATAAAATAGTGATTAGAACAATAATTGGAGGAACCTATGTCTACATTAGAAATTAAAGATTTATACGTCCGTGTTGAGGAAAAAGAAATCCTTAAAGGTGTAAACCTGACAATCAATACAAATGAGATTCATGCTATCATGGGACCAAATGGTACCGGGAAATCAACACTTTCTGCTGCGATTATGGGTAACCCTAATTTTGAAGTAACCCAAGGCGAAATTTTGCTTGACGGTATTAATGTATTAGAACTTGAAGTAGACGAACGCGCGCGTTTAGGTCTTTTCTTGGCCATGCAATATCCAAGTGAAATTGCTGGTATTACGAATGCTGAATTCATGCGTGCTGCAATGAATGCTGGCCGTGAAGAAGATGACAAAATTGGTGTCATGGACTTCTTGAAAAAATTGGACAGCAAAATGGACTTGCTCAATATGGACGAAGCCATGGCTGAACGTTACCTCAATGAAGGCTTTTCAGGCGGTGAGAAAAAACGTAACGAAATTCTACAGTTACTCATGCTTGAACCTAAATTTGCTATCTTAGATGAAATCGACTCAGGTCTTGATATTGATGCCTTGAAAGTCGTTTCTAAAGGTGTGAATGCGATCCGTGGTGAAAACTTCGGTGCCTTGATCATCACTCACTACCAACGTCTCTTGAACTACATCACACCAGATGTGGTGCACGTGATGATGGAAGGTCGCGTTGTCATGACAGGTGGCCCTGAATTAGCAGCACGCTTGGAAACTGAAGGTTACCATGGCATCGCTAAAGACCTTGGTATTGAGTACAAAGAAGAAGCTTAAGAAGGAGCATAATATGGCGAAAGAAAATATTATTGCTTTTTCACAGGCACATGCGGAACCAGAATGGTTGCAAGTGCGCCGTCAAACGGCATTTGATAAAATCAGTGAATTGAAACTCCCCTTAATTCAGCGTGTCAAGCTTGACCGTTGGAACTTTGGTAACAACGATATCACTGAATCTCTTGACAGTTCAAACGTGCCAGATTTTACAAACTTAGGTGAAAATCCTAAATTGATTCAAGTCGGCACGACAACTGTTTTCCAACAGTTATCACCAGATTTGGCGAATAAAGGTGTGATTTTCACAGACTTTTATTCAGCCTTGGAAGAAATTCCAGAAATCATCGAACAGTATTTTGGGACAGCCTTGCCTTTTGACGAAGACAAGTTAACAGCTTACCATACTGCTTATTTTAACTCAGCGGCAGTCTTATACGTGCCAGATAATGTTGAAGTGAATGTACCAGTCGAAGGTCTCTTTTACCAAGATTCTGACGAAGCGGTACCTTTCAATAAACACGTTTTGATTATCGTCGGAAAACACGCCAAGTTGTCATACTTGGAACGTTTTGAAAGTCTTGGCAAAGATAGTGTTAAAAATACAGCCAACATTGCAGTTGAAGTAATTGCACTTGAAGGCGCACAAGTTAAATTTTCAGCGATTGACCGTTTAGGTAGCAATTTGACAACTTTCATCAGTCGTCGTGGTCGCTTAAATAAAAATGCACAAATCGACTGGAATCTTGGCGTGATGAACGAAGGTAATGTCGTTGCTGATTTTGACAGCGACTTGGTCGGTGAAGGCAGTCACGCAGAACTTAAAGCGGTGGCAATTTCTTCAGGCAAACAAATTCAAGGTATCGATACACGTGTGACCAACTATGCGCCACATTCGATTGGGCATATTTTGCAACACGGTGTCATTTTAGAAGCCGGAACCTTGACGTTCAACGGCATTGGCCACATCATCCGCGGCGCCAAAGGTGCTGATGCGCAACAAGAATCACGTGTCTTGATGTTGTCTGATAAGGCACGTTCGGATGCTAACCCGATTCTTTTGATCGATGAAAATGATGTGACGGCAGGTCACGCGGCGTCAATCGGTCAAGTTGACCCAGAAGATATGTACTACCTCATGAGTCGTGGTCTTGACCAAGATACTGCTGAGCGTTTGGTCGTTCGTGGTTTCTTGGGCGCTGTCATCGGTGAAATTCCGGTTAAGGCCGTTCGTCAAGAAATGATCGACGTGATTGAAAGTAAACTAGACAAACGTTAAGTCTCACAAGTGGTAGAGATGAGCAGTTTAATGTAGGAGTGAGACTAGATGACCATAGAAATCGCAAAAATCCGGAGTGATTTTCAAATTCTGGATCAAATCGTCAACGATGAGCCTTTGGTTTATCTGGATAGTGCGGCAACAACGCAGAAACCTCGACAAGTCTTAGATGCCATTCGTGCTTATTATGAGCATGATAATGCCAATGTGCACCGTGGTGTGCATACTTTGGCAGAGCGTGCAACAGCTGATTATGAAGCGAGTCGTGATAAGGTTCGCGCCTTCATCAATGCCAGTTCTCGTAAGGAAGTACTCTTCACGCGTGGGACAACGACTGCCTTAAACTGGGTGGTAAAATTTGCTGAGCAGATTTTACAACCTGAAGATGAAATTGTCATCTCGATCATGGAGCATCATTCTAATATTATCCCTTGGCAACAAGCGGCAGCTAAAACAGGCGCAGTCCTGAAAGTCGTTTACCTTAAAGACGGTGAACTGGATATGGCTGACTTACGGGATAAGGTCACAAATCAGACAAAATTTGTCAGCATCACCCATGTCTCTAACGTCTTAGGTGTGATTAACCCTGTCAAGGAAATTGCCCAGATTGTCCATGAACATGGTGCAATCATGGTCGTGGATGGTGCCCAATCGACACCACATATGACGGTAGACGTACAAGACTTAGACTGTGATTTCTTCGCGTTATCTGGTCATAAAATGGCGGGACCTACGGGTATTGGTGTTTTATATGGCAAAGAAGCCTTGCTTAATCAGATGAATCCGATTGAGTTTGGTGGCGAAATGATCGACTTTGTTTATGAACAAAGTGCAACCTGGAAAGAGTTACCCTGGAAATTTGAAGCGGGAACGCCAAATATCGCAGGCTCTATCGGACTTGGTGCAGCAGTTGATTATCTGACTGAAATAGGCCTTGACAATATCCATCAACATGAGCAAGATTTGCTGAACTATGTCATGCCAAAATTGCGTGAGATAGAAGGTTTGACCATTTATGGCCCAGAAGATAATCAACGTCGTGGTGGTGTGATTGCCTTTAATCTGGACGGTCTTCATCCCCATGATGTCGCAACTGCGCTTGACATGGAAGGTGTTGCCGTTCGTGCAGGACATCACTGTGCACAGCCACTGATTGATTATCTGGGCTTGCCTGCAACAGCTCGCGCTAGTTTTTATATCTATAACACTTTTGCTGACTGTGATAAGTTAGTCGAAGCGATCAAATTAACCAAGGCATTCTTTGGCGTTTAATATTGTATGTTTAAACAGATTGTGCCAAAAGACTTCGCCAACGTATGACCAAAGGAGTAAGCATGGCCCTTTCTAAATTAGATAACCTCTATCGTCAGGTGATTCTTGATCATTCAAGTCACCCGCATCACCACGGCCAATTACAGGACGGTGAGACGGTGGATTTGAATAACCCAACCTGTGGCGATGTAATCAAACTCTCGTTGAAATTGGACTGCGATACTATTTCAGATATCGCCTTCGACGGCTCAGGTTGTAGTATTTCGACAGCCTCAGCCTCAATGATGACCGATGCTGTGATTGGCAAAAAATCAGGAGAAGCTCTTGAGTTGGCAGATATTTTCTCTGAAATGGTCCAAGGTAAAACAGATGAGCATCAAGAAAGATTAGGCGACGGTGCCTTGCTATCTGGCGTTGCCAAGTTTCCACAACGGATTAAATGCTCAACTTTAGCTTGGAATGCTTTGAAAAAAGCCTTAGAAAATAGTAACGGCAGCTCTGAGGTTGCCAATTTATCAGGACACTGTGAAATTTAAATGACTCGAAATAAAGAAGCCTTAACGTTTGATATCAAACGTAAAATTCCCAATACCTTGGCACGTAGTGGTACGATTTCAACGCCACATGGAGACATCCAAACGCCAGCTTATATTGGTGCTGCAACAGCCGCAACCATGAAAACTTTGACAAATGCTGAGATTGATGCCCTTGGGGCCCAGTCAATTTTGTCAAACACCTATCACTTAATGTTACGACCAGGTGCTGATTTGCTGGCTAAGGCAGGTGGCATTCACAAATTTATGAACTACCACAAACCAATGTATACCGATTCAGGTGGTTTCCAAGTTTACTCACTCGGTATGGCCTTTAAAAAAGGATTGGATGCGACCAGTCATACGACAAAAGGCTCAGCTGAAAATGCCGTGATGAGTGCTGACCAGTTAACCAAGGTTGAGAAGGAAGGCGTCTGGTTCAAGAGTCATCTCAATGGTGATAAGATTTACATGACACCGGAATATTCGATGGAACTCCAACATCAAATCGCAGCTGATATCCATATGGCCTTTGATGAATTGACCTCCCCTCTAGCAGGTCGTGAGCAGATTAAATCGGCGCTCGACACGACACATGCCTGGGCAGAACGTTCATTACGTCGTCATGCAGAGCTGAATGCCCTTCACGCTGAAAAAGGTGAGCTGCAACAAGCCCTCTTTGGTGTCGTCCAAGGTGCCCGTGAAGAAGACTATCGTCGCGAAAGTGCTAGTTTCCTAGGTGGTTTAACCCTTGAAAATGGTGAGCAGTTTGACGGTTTCGGGATTGGTGGGACTTTTCAACCAGAGGAATTGCCAGATGTGTTAACTTGGATTAATGAAACCCTTCCAGAAGAGAAACCAAGACATTTATTGGGAATGGGCGCACAGCCTGCTGATTTATTCCTCGGTGTTGAGTATGGTTGTGACACCTTTGACTGTGTTGCACCGACGCGTCAAGCCAGAAATGGTGCCATCTTTACCTATGATGGCCGGATCAACATTAAGAACAAGAAATTTGAAGATGATTTCACGCCACTTGATAGCGAATGTGATTGCTATACCTGTGAGAATCACACCAAAGCCTATCTCCGGCATTTGTTTAAGGCAAATGAAGTGACAGGCATGGTCCTTGCAAGTATTCACAATGAGCGTTTTGTGGTGAGAACAGTAGAAGAGATTCGTCAGAAATTAAACGTCTCTGAAAATGCCTTCTGGGCTTATAAACGTGACTTTTTAGTCCGTTATTATGGTGAGGAGCGCGCCCGCGATTTCCTTTATACCAGTCCAGCAGAATGGCAATAAATAGACGGGTTTACCGTTAATTAAAAAAATGAAAGGCACCAAAAAATATGGCAGAAGATATTATCAAACCCAACATTGAAGAAGTCGACTTAGGTGACTATCAATTTGGTTTTCACGATGACGTGACACCGATTTATTCGACAGGCCGTGGCCTGACTGAAGAAGTCGTTCGCGCCATCTCAGCTGAAAAAGAAGAACCAGAATGGATGCTTGATTTCCGTTTGAAATCGTTAGAAGCTTACCACAAATTGCCACTCCCTAAATGGGGACCAGATTTATCAGGTGTCAATTTTGACGATATCATTTATTATCAAAAAGCATCAGATAAACCTGCTCGTTCATGGGATGATGTCCCTGAGAAAATCAAAGAAACCTTTGAACGTATCGGGATTCCAGAAGCAGAACGTGCTTATTTGGCAGGGGCCTCAGCTCAGTATGAGTCAGAAGTTGTCTACCATAACATGAAAGATGAGTTCACGAAACTCGGGATTGTCTTTACTGATACGGACTCAGCCTTAAAAGAATATCCTGAAATTTTCAAGAAATACTTTGCAAAACTTGTGCCGCCAACTGATAATAAATTGGCAGCACTTAACTCGGCTGTTTGGTCTGGTGGGACTTTCATCTACGTCCCTAAAGGTATCAAAGTCGATATTCCCTTGCAAACATATTTCCGGATTAACAACGAAAATACAGGTCAGTTTGAACGGACCCTCATCGTTGTTGACGAAGGTGCAAGCGTGCATTATGTCGAAGGCTGTACAGCACCGACTTACAACAGTAACTCACTCCACGCGGCAGTTGTAGAAATCTTCGCACTTGATGGTGCTTACGTGCGTTACTCAACCATCCAAAACTGGTCTGATAACGTCTATAACTTGGTAACCAAACGCGCTCGTGCTTTGAGCAATGCGACTGTTGAATGGATCGATGGTAACTTGGGTGCTGCGATTACGATGAAATATCCAGCGGTTTATTTGGATGGCCCTGGCGCGCGCGGTACGATGTTATCTATCGCCTTTGCCAATCGTTCACAAATCCAAGATACTGGGGCTAAAATGATACACAATGCTCCAAATACATCAAGCTCGATTGTGTCTAAGTCCATTGCCAAAGGTGGTGGTGAAGTCAACTACCGTGGTCAAGTGACCTTCAATCCAGCAAGTAAGAAATCAGTCAGCCATATCGAATGTGATACCATCATCATGGATGATATTTCGAAATCTGACACGATTCCCTTTAATGAGATTCACAATTCGCAAGTTGCCCTTGAGCACGAAGCGAAAGTGTCTAAGATTTCTGAAGAACAGCTCTACTACCTCATGAGCCGTGGCTTGACAGAATCCGAAGCGACAGAAATGATCGTCATGGGATTTGTTGAACCGTTCACGAAAGAATTACCAATGGAATACGCGGTTGAATTGAACCGCTTGATTAGTTATGAAATGGAAGGGTCTGTAGGTTAAGACCCAAAAAGCTATATAAAGGGCACCTCTAAAAACGTATGAAAAGAGGTATAATAGATTAAAAATAAGCTAACGAGGTATTGAAGATGAATTTATTTGGAGATAGCGACTATCTTGAAAAATTAAGTTTAAAAGGAGACCCTCTTGAGCGGCTAGAAAAAGTGGTTGATTTCGAGTGTTTTCGCCCAACTCTTAACCGGATTTTTAAGTATGATTTAAAAAACAAATCTCATGGTGGTAGACCGCCCTATGACCTTGTTTTAATGTTGAAAATTCTAATTTTACAACGCTTATACAATCTATCTGATGATGCAATGGAATATCAAATGATTGACCGGATTTCGTTTAGAAGATTCCTTAAGATTGATGACAAGGTACCAGACGCAAAGACTATCTGGAACTTTAGAAATCAGCTATCAAAATCTAATAGAGGAAACTGGCTTTTTTCTGCCTTTCAAGAAAAACTTGAATCACAAGGGATGATCGCTCATAAAGGACAGATTGTTGATGCAACATTCATAGAGGCGCCTAAACAACGTAATCCAAAAGACGAAAATGAATTGATTAAAGCAAATAGGGTACCAGTGAATTGGACGAAGAACAAAAGAGCACAGAAGGATACAGCTGCTCGCTGGACAATTAAAGGTAATGAGAGACACTATGGCTACAAAAATCATATTGCTATAGATACCAAATCAAAATTCGTAAAGAATTATCAAACAACGCCTGCAAATGTGCATGATTCTCAAGTAATAGGCGTTCTTGTTGATCCCGATGAGATCACCTTAGCAGACTCAGCTTATCAAAATCAAGCAACACCTAAAGGTGCTGAACTTTTTACCTGTCTTAAA
>SKEM01000287.1_pt1 | contig 37217 bp, 57 predicted proteins | sample 4826731 | NCBI WGS metagenome assembly SKEM01 (sample SAMN11008809, study PRJNA524170) | human gut metagenome | biome: Human fecal sample; material: Feces; isolation source: fecal sample from pouch patient p37 | host: Homo sapiens | place: Israel: Tel-Aviv | collected 2015-07-27 | reverse complement strand
TATGCTTCTGTTAACGGTAATCTTGGTCGTGCCTTTAACTTTGTTACTGATGAAACTGGTTTGATTGGTGTAACTCACAATCCAGTAAACGACAGTGCAAGTTACCAAACAATGGTGATGACTTCTGGTGTATTATTCCCAGAACGGCTCGATGGCATCGTGGTTGCTACTATTGGAGCTACTCCGTTAAAATAACACCGCCCGACAATAGCGGAGCGGGCGAAACCGATGTAAAGCCAACGTCCGCTAATACGGTGGATGAAATTAAGGCTTACATGGATAAACACGGGATTGCCTACACTTCAACTGATAACAAGCCTGATTTATTAGCAAAGTTAGGTGATTAGTATGGCTGAAAAGGAAAGCGTAGTTGATATTGAAGAATTAAAAACAATGCTTCAGTTAACTACTGACAAGCAAGACGCGTTATTAAAGTTGATTATTAAGAATACCGAACAGGCGCTAAGTTTTAAGCTAAGTCTTTCTGAGGATGAATCCATTCCGAATGACTTAGCTTTTATTGCGCTTGAAGTGTGTGTTCGTCGCTATAATCGAATTTCTAACGAGGGGATGGCTTCTTATTCACAAGAAGGACAGTCAATCACCTTTAATTCGTCTGACTTTGATGATTTCATGGATGATATTAATGCTTGGCGAGAACAGAATGGCAAAAATGTTAAGTCGTTAGGCCATGCTCAGTTCTTCAATCCTTACCGAGGTGACAGTCGTGCGTTATAACAATGTGATTAAGTTTTATTCAAAAGGGGATAAACGTTACAATTTCCAAACCTCAAAGGTTGAAGGAACACCTAAGCTTCTCTACGAAGCAATGGGAAACGTTACCGATTTAGGAGTAGATCGCTCTAAGAATTTACTAGATTCGATTGTGCAAGGTGCTAAAGTTATTCGCTTGATTGAACCAGTTAACATCAAGTGGAGCTACTTAACAATTGATGATTCACCAAAGAAATATCATTTAAGAACGGCACTAAAACCGTTAAAGAATTATTCGTTATTGGTAGGTGAGGACGTTGGCTAAGATTGTCAAGATTGAAGGATTAGATGATTTGCAAGCCGGATTAAAGGGCCGAATGAATCTCTCTCCTGTGATTGACGTGGTTAAAAAACATGGTGCGCAATTATCTAGTCGAACTCAATCTAATATGCAAGCTGCATATATTCACGGGTATTCAACCGGACGAACACGACGTTCAGTTAAACCAATCTTTAGTGATGCTGGCATGACCGTTTCAGTTGGTCCTACCACTGATTACTTCCCGTATCTAGAATATGGGACGCGGTTCATGAACGCAATGCCTACGTTAAAGCCTGCCTTTGATGTGCAATCGCAAATGTTTATCAATGAACTTAAAAGGTTGATGCAATGATGAAATCACCGCAACAAGAATTGTATGATTACGTTGGTTATCAATCAGAATTAATGGGATATGACACATATGACCATTTACCAATGGAATCTGAAAATGCTGACTATCCATTTGTGCAAATTGGCGATATTAATATTGTTCCGCTTCCTAATAAATCAGCTATTAGTGCTGAATTAAATTTAACAGTTAATGTTTGGGGCAACCAAGACCAACGATTAGTTATTGATACGATGGCTAATTCGTTGTTAATGGTTGTCTCGAAACGTTTTAAAACTGAGCACTACCGTTTTAGGGGGATGCTTAGCGGGAGCAATGTTCAAATGATGCAAGATACCAGCGTTCCAGATACCGTATTAAATCATGCAATCGTGCAAATGAAATTTAGATTAATCTGAAAGGAAGTTATAGATAATGGCTAGTGATATTCAAGTCCTTCAAGGACTAGATACTGTTGCTTATGTTCGGCTAAAGAAAAATGCCGGTAAAGAACGAGGTCAATTGATTCCATACCAAACTAGTTTGGACTTTGACCCTCAACGTGATACTGATACTACGCAAACTAAGATGGGTGGGGTTCCTACTACTTCTTCATTGGAAACTGACCTTGAAATCGAATTTGTTCATAACATCAGTAAAGTTTCTGATGATTTAATGACTTCACTCTTAAAGAATGAAGATATTGAAGTATGGATTGTTTACCGCAAGCGTCGTAATGCACAAGGTCAATACTTTGCTTGGTACATGCAAGGAATTGTTTCTGAAGATGAAAACGAAAACGACCCAGACGACAATTCAACTCGTGACGTAACCTTTACTATTAAGGGCGAACCACAACGCGGTTGGTTAACTCTTCCTGATGAAGCTGAAGAAGAACTTGCTTATGTTTTCCAAGGTATCGGTGTAGTTACTTCAGAAGATCCAACTGGTCAAGGCACTGCTTATGTTGATGCCGACGCTGGTACGGGTTCAGCTGATTACGCAGCTCCAGCTACAGGCGACAAGGGAAAGTAAGATAGTGATAAGTAATTAATAACGGGCAGTGAGTAAACTGCCCGCTTTTTTCGTATTGGAGGTAAATAAATATGGAATTAACAATTAATGGTAAGAAAGCTCAATTAAACTTCGGTGTTCGTTTTGTCCGTGAATTAGATAAAGTAGCCGGAATGACAGTTAATGGTCAAAGTTTTGGCTTTGGTTTAACTAAGTCATTACCAGCATTAAAGGCTTATGATCCAGCCGTATTGAGTGATGTTATTTATTCAGCCGCCTACGGTAACAAGCCGCGTCCTTCTCAAAATGCAATTGATGACTTCATTGATAATTGCACTGACTTAGGAAGGGTGTTCGATGAAGTTCAGCAAGAGATTGATGAATCTAACGCTGTTAAGGTGGCAGCAAAAAACATGAAAGCCTAGAGAATACGAAAAGCCAAACCAGCGAACAGCAGTACCGAGAGATACTACTCAATGGTTTGGCTTATTTAGGTTTCTCTAGGATTGAAGATATTGAAAAGATGGGGTTGAAAGAATACCAATTAAGGCTTGAAGCATATCGAATTAAACAGGTTGAAGAAGAACGAAAATTAGCTTTACAAGCATGGAATAACGATGCTGTAAAGTCCCTGAAAGGGAGTTCCAAACATCCCAAACGAGTTTATACCAAGTTTCAAGAGTTCTTTGACCAAAAGAAAGCGATTGAAAAGGTTCGATCAGAATTTGAACCGGGTTATCAAGCTGTTTCAGAAGAAAAGCCAAGAGACGTTGGTTCAATCCTATCTAAACGAATTGAAGAATTTAAGCGGTTAAAGAAGGCAGGAAAGATTATCCCGCTAAAAGAGAGGAGGTTAAACCATGACTGAAAGTTATAGTGTTCGTGCCATCCTCTCAGCTGTTGATTCTTCGTTTAGTTCAACCCTTGCACGAGCTGGTCAAGCTACTCAAAATTTTGGTAGTGCAGTTAATCAGAAAATGCAAGGTGTCGGTAAAGCAATGACTGTAGCTGGAGCGGCTACTACCGCAATGGGAGTAAAGGCTGTAAAAGGTTTTGGTGACTTTCAAGCTTCATTAAACCAAGCTGCGGTTATTGCCGGTGGTACTTCTAAGAACATTGGCGAATTAGCTGATGTTGCTAACCACATGGGAGCTGTTTTACCAATCTCTGCACAAGATGCAGCTGATGCAATGGTTGAAATGGCTCGTAACGGTGCATCGCTTGATGATATTAAGAAGCAATTCCCAGCGATTGCCGAAGCTGCAACTGCCGCTGGTGCTAATTTGCAAACAACAGCAGGTGTTGTTCAACAATCAATGAACATCTGGGGAGATAGTCTTAAATCACCACAACAAGCCGCCGCAATCCTGGTTCAAACGGCTAACGCTTCTAATGCTTCAATTGAAGATATGCAACAGGCATTAGCTACTATTGGTTCAACAGCTAAGATGGCTGGAATGGATATGCAAACAACTTCCGAAGCGATTGGATTGCTTACTAACCGTGGATTTAGTGCCGCACAAGCTTCTGATGATTTGAATCACGCCATTACGCAGATGTTGGCTCCTTCTTCGATTGCTAAAAAGAAAATGGATGAATTAGGATTAACATTTGTTGATAGTGCAGGGAAGATGAAACCATTCCCACAAATTTTGCAAGAAATTGCTGATAAGACTAATGGAATGGGTGATGCTCAAAAGACTGCTGCACTTAAAGCAATGTTTGGTGCTTCTGGTATGAAGGCTATTGCTCCATTGCTTGATGCAATCAATAATAAGACCGGTGATGCTAAGAATAGTTGGTCTGCATATGCTGCTGAACAAGACAAAGCTGCACATTCAACCGCTGCTGCTACTAAATTCTTGGAACAGCAAGCTAATGATATGCAACAAAATATCGGTTCTAAGATTGAACAAGTTGGTGGTAACTGGGAAGCGCTTCGTAATAAAGCAATGGCCGCTAAGGGCGGTGTCAATGGTGCATTATTAGACATGATTAACCAGACACTTGAATGGTCAACCACTTCTGATAGTTCTATCGCTAAGTTCACTCGTGGATTCATTGGTTTATCACCGGTTATTGGCCCTGCAATTACTGCTGTTGGTGCATTCACAACCAATGTCGGTAAGATTATTGGTGTAGTTGGCGGAGCTGTTGGTGCTATTGGTAATCTTGGAAGAGTGTTTATTGTTCTTAAACAGGCTAGCGATATTACTTCAGCAATAACGGCATTGGAAAAGTTAGCAAAAAGTTCTACTATTGCTAAAACAGCTATGTATGGGTTGAAAGGTATTCGTGCTATTTTTGGACCATTAACATCAGCAATAACAGGTACGACTGCCGCTGAAGAAGGAATGGCTACCGCAAGTGCTGGTCTATTAGGCCCTTGGGGACTAGTTATTGCTGCTATTGCCGCAGTGGTAGCCGCCTTAGTTCTGTTCTTTACTAAGACCAAGACAGGTCAACAAATGTGGTCTAACTTTGTTAACTTCCTAAAGAAAGCTTGGAACGGCTTAGTTTCTGTTGCTCAAACAGTTTGGAATGCGATTACCCAAGCGTTCCAGAAGCCAATCGAAATTATTAAGACAATGTGGTCTGGGATAAAGGATTTCTTTGGTCAATTGTGGCAAGGTATTGTTTCAACTGCTCAAGGTGTTTGGAGTAGTTTTACAACCGGAATGGCTCCAATTATTGAGTCGATTAAGACTCTTTGGAGTGCATTGACTGGATTCTTTAGCACATTGTGGCAAGGTATTGTAACTGGTGCTCAAGCAATCTGGAGTACACTTGTAACTATATTCACGCCGATTGTTGAAGCAATTAAGGCTGTTTGGCAACCACTTAGCGAGTTCTTTAGTACGTTATGGCAAGGAATAGTAACGGTAGCCCAAACTATTTGGCAACAATTAGTTACGGTCGTTCAAACTGTCTGGACTAATATTCAAACGGTCGTTCAAACGGCAATTCAAGTGTTGTCTACTGTAATTCAAACTGGAATGCAAGTCATTCAAACGGTATGGTCAACGGTTTGGAACGTAATTAAGACAGTTGTTCAAACTGTTTGGACAGTTATTTCAACAATCGTTTCAACTACAATTAATGCAATTGCTGGAATCATTAAAGCTGTAACTGCTGCCATTCAGGGCGATTGGTCCGGTGCATGGAACGCTATTAAAAGCGTTGCATCAACTGTTTGGAACGGAATAAAGACAATTGTAACGACAGTTATTAATGCTATTAAGTCTGTTATTAGTAGTGTTATGAATGCCATTAAGTCGGTTATGACTTCTGTTTGGAATGCTATTAAGTCTGTAACTTCGAGTGTTTGGAATGGTATTAAATCAGTTGTTTCTAGTGTTGCTAGTGGTATTCGCTCAGTTGTTTCTAGTATGATGAGTTCTGTGCGTTCAGTATTTAGTTCTGGATGGAATGCTGCTAAGTCAGTAACTTCTAGTGGAATCCATGGTGCTGCTAATATTGTTCGTAGCGTTGCATCAAGCATGGTTTCAGCTGGTCGTAATTTCGTAATGGGTTTTGTTAATGGTATTCGTGGAGCTATTGGTGCTGCTGCTAGTGCTGCCGCAAGCATGGCCCGTGCTGCTATGAGTTCAGCTAAGGCGGCATTGGGTATTCACTCACCATCACGGGTAATGCGTGACCAAGTTGGTTACTATGTAGCTGCCGGTATGGCTGTTGGTATGCGTGATAATGCTGATATGGTACAAAAGGCGGCTAATCGTTTAGCTCAGTCTGCTATTCCGTCGGTTGATTTAGGAGCCTCAATTAATGGAGTGATGAATCAAGGACGGTTAAGTAATACAATCAACGGTACGATTAATCATGAGCTGACGTTAAACCAACAACCAGCTTATATTAACGTTGCGCTAGGTGGCTCCGAATACTCAACCTTCGTTGAAGATATTAGTCGTGAACAAGGCAACCAAGCTTCATTACAACGGAATTATCGTTTCTAGGGGGTGACTATCATGTACAAATTTAGAGATTTATCAATTGACCGCGAGTATATACCCGATGAATTACCAGTTGAAGCGCTGAATTATGGTGGTCACTGGTTAGATCGAGAAGTTCCAGGATTTCAGACGCTAGTTACAAGTGGTCGGCAAGTGTTTCAACGACAAGTCAACGCTACTTCACGAGTTGGCGATGGTGATACTTATTTGAGTTCACGAATTGAATCGAAAAAGATTGAAGTAATGTTTAATTTTAAGTCGGATGACATTAGTGAATATAACAAGCGGCTAGATAAGTTGAGACAGTTGTTATATCAACCTAACCAGCCGTTTTTCTTTGCTGATGAACAAGAATATCACTATGTTGGTACTGTATCTGAACTAACTTTAGATAAGAACACGTTAAATACTACTGGGAAAATTACGATCAATGTTTCTGATCCATATCAATACGGTAAAGAGAAACATTTAAGTGGTGTAGGAGTTAATGTGAATATTGTCGATGATGAATTGAAATATCCACAAACTCCTAAATTGTTAGTATTTACGCCAACTGTGTCAACTAGCAACTTAAAAATCATATGTGGCAATAAGAAAATCGAACTATCAATTGGTGTTGGCGCCGGGCAACCGGTAAGGGTTGATTTTGATAACTTAAACGTATCAATCAATAATGTTGATAGTTTGATGGATGTTACTCTTGATTCTAATTTGAGTGATTTCTTAATTATGAATGGTTCCAGTATCGTATTTAATACGAATGGTAACTATGAATTAACTTATGAGGTGAAGAAGCTATGAAAATGTTTCTGCTTAATCATCAACAACGAGTTAAGAAGTGGTTAACTGACAAAAACTTTATAGAAGCAACGTTAACTGAGCAAATTAATGCGGCAGATGAATTAAAATTCTCCCTGCCACTTAAAGCTCGGTTGCCTGCTTCTTTTTATTTTGCAGTGATTCCACGGCCTCGTCATGATGATTATTTAATGTTCAAGATTATTCAAGAACAAGTGCAAAACGACCGGATTCAGTATACCTGTGTCGAAGCAGCCTACGATGAATTAAAATCGTATAACTATATTAAGGATATTCGACCACGTGATCGAACAGCTTCTAATATGTTACAAATTGCTTTACAGGGTACTCGATGGAGTGTTGGTCAAGTTTCCGATGGTGGGACTTCTTCAACTAATTTCTATTACGTTAATACGTTGGAAGCAATCCAGAAGATTGTTAATCTGTTCAATCTTGAAGCAGTTTTCAGTGTTTCGTTGGATAAACATAACGCACGCGTGGTTCGACGACAGGTTAATCTGTATTCTCAACAGGGCGAACGAACTGGTAAACGGTTTGAATATGGCAGTAATTTACTAACAGTAGAACGAGAAGAAAATTCTGAAAACTTAGTTACGGCTTTAATCGGTCGTGGTAAAGGTGAAGAAATTTATCATGATGCAGATGGCAACAAAACTACTGTTCCTGCTAGTAATGCGAATGATGCCCCGGACGGTTACGGCCGGCGGATTAATTTTGCAAATGTGGTTTGGAGTAAGGCTAACGGTAATCCGGTAGACAAACCAGCTGGTCAAGAATATGTAGAAGACCCTAACGCTACCGCTGTCTACGGTTTCGACGATGGTAAACCACGGATTGGATTAGAAATCTTTGAAGATATTACTGACCCAAACGAGTTGCTTCAAGCAACGTGGAAAGCACTACAGGTGTTGAAACGGCCGAAAGTTAGTTTCAAGGCTAGTGTGATTGATGTTGGTAATCTTGGTTTAGGTGATACGGTTGCGATTATTCGCCATGATATTCAAATCGAATATTTTACGCGCGTTTACAAGGTCACTCATAACTTACTTGATGAGAAGCAAAATACTATCGAACTTGGGGATGATTTCAGTAGCCGTTCAATGACTTCGGCAATTGCTTCAATGAGTGGAGCTATTGAAAAAGCCCAAGAAACAGCTGGATATGCTGCCACTTCGGCTAACGGTAAAAATACTAATTTTTATTCTCAAGATAAACCGGCTTATGCGGTTGAGGGTGACCTCTGGTACAAGGACCTAGGTAATGGTGAAACTGATTTATACCAGTATCATGACGGAAATTGGATTTTAATTTCATCAACCCGTGAACTTAACCAAGCCAAAAAAGAGATTGACCAGCAACTAGACAATCTCAAACAGCTTGAAAAAGACAAGGGAATTGATATTGATACAATTAAGAAAGATATGAAGTCTGTTGAAGATACCGCTAACCAGGCCTTTAAAAATGGTGAAACTAACCGAACAGATTTAGATAAGCTGGACGGTGAAATCACTGGTCGAGTCACTCAAGTATTAAATGAAGGTGGTTATGCTACTCAGTCCTGGACTCAGGGGCAATTTAAGCTGAATAACAGTAACTTCAATGTTCAAATTGCTAATGTGCTAAAAACTACTAATAGTAATTCCGGAAAGATTGACAGCCTTAACGATTCTATCAACGGAATGAACAAAACTATTGATGGTATTAACACTAACGTTGGCTCTAATGCTACGAAAATTGCCCAACTGAACATTGATTTAAAAGGTATTCAAAGCACTGTTGCTTCTAAAGCTGATATTTCACAGGTTAATCAAAAAGCCGACGAGTGGTCTGTTAAAGTTGAAGGATTAGATAAGAAATTAGAAGAACGAACCGGTGTTAATCCAAACATGCTTAATGGTACTGCGGATTGGTCCGGAGATTGGGATGAAGACCAAGTTGATTATAATGGCTTTATTCCTCAGACTGTAATGAATTGGGACAAAGACGGTTGGACTGATCCGGAAGGTAATGCAGCTTTAGTGCAACCCAAAAGTACACCATCAAATTCTCCACAAAAATTAATATATTTAACTTCAGGCACGTATACTTTAAGCTCTTGGGTTTATTTAAAAGACAACGCCGATAATAAAGGATGCCTAAGTGCACAAAAACCAATTTTAGCCGATGTAAAGGAAAAAGCAGAGATTGAAAAAATTAGTTCTGTTGATGCAAATTTATTAAATCAATGGCAACGAATTTCTTTAACGTTTAAGGTGACTAAAGCAGGAGTCTTAAAAGTATTTTTGTTTACACATAAAGCTACTACAGATACTAACCAAACACATTTTGGTAGCTTAAAGCTTGAAAAAGGTAATAAAGCTACTGCTTGGGTACCTTCTGCTAATGATCCTTATAAGGGCACAGGTGAATCATTAAGTATGATTAATGTTGATGCTGGCAACATTCTGTTTAAGTCTAAAAAAATATATTTAGATGCTGATAGTACCGTGTTTAGTGGGAAAGCATTTATCCCAGATGCCGCTATTAGTAATTTGTCTGCGGATAAAATTACTACCGGTACATTAAACGCAGGGAATATTAATGTTATTAACTTGAATGCTAATAGCATTACAACTGGTACAATTTCTGGTACTAACTTAAAAATAAATCTTAATAGCGGTGAAATTTTATTTCAGCATGGAAGAATTACTTCTGCTGCTAATACGCTAAATATTGATATAGATCAAGGAACAATGAGTGTTACCGATAGTACTGGAGCTGGAGTTTATTTTGCAAATGGAGAACTTGTATTAAATGACGGTCCAATAAATTCATGGTTCTTTACAGGAAAGTATGGTGGAATACGGCGGGGATTTCAAAGTTGGACAACGGGCGTTAATGGAATGGAAATACATTCGCCCAATGGTGTTGCATTAAATACTGATAACTATAATGGAGCTTTTAGTGGTGGAACAGGGTTAGATCAAACGGTTGCAGGAGCAGGAATAGGCATTGATAACAATGGGACAATTTCTGTTAATGGTGCAGGAGTGGTTTCAATATCAGGAGGGAATCAATATGATGTTGGTACCTTTGGATGGAAAGAAAGACCTCACATTTGGGTTGGGAGTAATGTAAATTATGGTGTCGGTAGCCGTATTGTTATTGATGCCGACTATGTTCATATACCCGCAGTTTATAACAAAACCGCTTCTTCTGGTTCATGGGTAATGGTTGCTCCAGACGGTGCACTAATTCGTTCTACTTCGGCTTCAAAATATAAGACTGATATTAAACGGTCATACGTATTTGATTACGGTGACCGTTTATTAAATCTACCAACCGCAACTTGGATGGATAAAGCTGAAATGAAACGTTATGCAAACGGTGAATCTAAAGAAAAGCCAACACGGAATTTCGGGATGATTGCCGAAGACTTGGCAGACGCTGGACTTGAAATGTTAGTTCTGCGTAACCCAGAAGGTGGACTAGAAGGTATTCAGTATGACCGGATCGGCCCGGCTTTAATTCCAGTAATTAAAAACTTAAAAGATAGAATTGAAAAATTGGAGGAAAAATTAAATGAACAACAATAATGCAGAAGCAATCGTACAAAATCTTTTGAATAAGGTTGGTGCTTTGGAATATCAAAACACCTTACTTCAAGTAGAAAACGAATCACTCAAGAAGCAAATTCCAGATAAAAAGGAAGGTGATAAGTAATGGCTTTAATTAAAGAAAAGACTGTCTCATTGATGGGACGGTCAGTAATTAATAATGTTGAAATTGCCCGGTTTAATGCCAATGTGGCAACTAATGATGATAGCATGACTACTACTAACACAACAGTTAATAACGTTGAAGCTTATCGTAAGAACATTAAGCAAGTTCGCAAGGACGCTGATGAATTTCAGGAGTATGTCCGGGAAACCGAGGACAGTGTATTCACCGATGATTCAACAACCACTGATTCTGAAACCGCTGAAGTAAAAGATAAATAGTTAATCGAAGTCGCCTATGAAAGTCACAGTACGCAAGGGCGGCTTTTATTTTGGAGTGATTAATATGAAAAAGAATCTTCAGCATAATTATTTCTGGTTTATTAAGTCGTTAGAAACGTACGGGCTGGGTATTTACTTCATTATTCTTCATAGTTCAGGAACCTTTTCACCTCCTGGCAACGTGTTGGAATACTTAGATGACCCGCCTTTTATTTTTTTATTAGCAGTAGCAGCCACTGTTGCAATGGTTTATACATTATGGAATGTTCATCATTTACTTTATAAGCCATTGATGACAGGACTTCTAACGTTTGTTTGGTTAATTTTTCTCTGTGGTTTTGCCTATAGCGATTGGTATGTTGGTAGATTATCTTTTCAAACGATGTATTCATTTTTTATCGTTGCATCAATGGTAGGTCAAATAATGATTAAAAAGGGGTGATAGCAATGCACGATGATGTTCTGATAGCACTGATTAGTACTATCGGTTCAATCTTAGTTGCTTATATCACCACACGGCAGAAGAACAAACCGACTGAAGATGATGAGCTAAAAAAAGAGATTGAAGGCTTGAAAGAAGAATTACGAAAGAAGGATAAAAAAGATGAAGACGATTAATGATATTGTTGATTGGCTAATTTCAAGTGGCGCTTTAACGGCGCTTTTTATTTTTGCTTGGTTGTACTTAAAGCCTGTTTTAGAAACTAAGAAAACTCATGCTAAAACAGAACAAGCGAAAGCAGCTTGGGATTACTTAGAACAAGTATCTGATACAGCGGTTAGTGCATTAGTCCATGAACCAATGCTTGGAGCAGATAAATTTAAAAAGGCAGTCGCTAGCGTTACCGAAACCATGATTGCTAAAGGACTGCATCCGTCTAACGAAGATATTCAACAAGCGGTGCAAGCTGCCTATGAAAAATCTGATTTGACTAAAAGTAATGATCCGGTTCTACAAGCAATTAAGAAGGCACCAAACCGGGCTAACCATGTTGAAAAAGCAAGGGGGTAACAAAAATGGCACTATATACAGTTGATGTATTTTCCGGTAGCGATGACAGTATTATTCGTGATTCTCACGCTCAAGGGGTAATTGTTAAAGCTACTCAAGGAACCGGTTATGTAAATCCACGCTGTAATCATCAATGGGATTTAGCCGGTCAATTAGGAAAACTACGCGGGTTATATCACTACGCGGGTGGGGGTAATCCTGAAAGTGAAGCTCAATACTTTATCAACAACATTAAAAACTATGTAGGTCAAGGAATTTTAATTCTTGACTGGGAAAGCTATCAAAATTCCGCATGGGGTGATATTTCGTGGGCACTACGTTTTGTAACTGAAGTGCACCGAATGACTAATGTTTGGCCGTTGATTTACGTTCAGGAATCAGCACTCTGGCAAGTCGCTAACTGTGCTCAATATTGTGGTGTTTGGGTAGCTAAATATGCTTCGATGAACTGGAATAGCTGGACTTTGCCAAATATGAATGTAAGTTCCGGAGCCTTTAAGTTCCTAACCGGTTGGCAATATACTGGCGGGGATATGGACCGGAGTATCTTCTATCTAGATGAATCAGGCTGGAAGAAACTTGCCAACCCAACTGAGGGAGAAGTAAAAGTTGAAAGCAAACCGGCTCCTGCTCCAGTAAATAACAGTCCGGAAACATGGACGGATTCCCTGGGTGACAAGTGGACAGCTGAAAGTGGGACCTTTACGACTAACCAACCGATTAATCTTCGTTGGGGAGCTAAGACTAGTTCAGCGTTGATTACCACCTTGCCAGCTGGAAGTGAAATTAAGTATGACGCTTACAGTCGGCATGATGGTTTTGTGTGGTTACGGCAACCTCGACAAAATGGTTACGGTTATTTAGTTTGCCGAGATGCCAACACTAATGAACCATTCGGAACATTTAAATAGGAAGTGATTTAATGAGTAAATATGCTAATCTGCGATTTGAAGATTTCAAACGAACAGATAACACCAATTTAATTACGACTAATTTTGTCCGTGATGACGGGAAAATAATCACTCCTGATACTTCACACAATTGGAGTGCAAAAGTTACTGATATGAAAGACGGTAAATTTGCCGGTACATATCCGGTAACTATTAGCGGGGATGATATTAGTGTTAGCAGTAAAGATATGACCCGACTGGCAACCGGAACATACGGGCTTGAAGTTTGGGAAGAATATAACGGCCAACGTGTAATTTATCCTTCAGCTGGTTTCATTCAGTTTAGGATTCATCGTAACGCTGGTGACAAACTAGAGCCGGTTCAAGAAACAGTTGATATTACTGATGTAATTAATGAGCTGCATAAAGCAGGATTGAACGTTGTTATTGATAAAGTAAATATTTTGGACCCTAGTAGCCAACCATCGGTAACTAGTGAGATTAAAGACGGAAAGAACCATCTGATTTTTAACCTTCCGCGTGGACAACAAGGTCAACGAGGATTCCAAGGGCCGGCTGGGAAAGCGTTCCACATTCAGCAAACATTCCCAACAATTGATGCAATGAACGCTAGTAAAGGTGCCGGGTTTGAAGATGGTGATTTTGCTCTGATTGCTTCTAACGTTCAAGACCCAGACAATGCCAAAATGTACGTCTGGACTGGGGAAAAATTTAATTATATGGGTGACCTGTCAGGTGCTCAGGGTATTCAAGGGCCGGTTGGACCGTCTCCAACTATGAACGTTGTTAGCGTTACTGCTTCTACTCCAGGTAGTCAACCATCCGTGACCTACACCAAGCGAGATGGTGGGTATGATGTGAGTTATGTTTTACCACGTGGTGAACGCGGGGATAACTGGACAGAAGACGATAAAAAAGAAATCCTCAACGAAACAAAGAAGTACGTTGAAGATGCGATTCTCAATGGAAAGTGGTGATTAGATGAGTTTAAGTGAAACGTATACTGCAATCGGTGACGCAATCCGTCGTCAATACGGAACAACTGATAAGTACAAGCTGGATGATATTCCAAAGATGATTGACGGCTTGGAAGTACGAAACTTCCTTGCCGGCAACTCATTTGAAGCAACTTTCCAAAAAGAATGGATTAATAAGGATTTAACCGGTCCAGATGTTGATACCTGGAATAAGTACATCGCTGGCAAAACCGTTACTTTTAGTTGTGATGCAGAGTGGACGGGTTACATACCAGGAGCAAGAGGCGATCGTTTCTTCTTTGAGTGCATAACAATTACTACTGACTACCAATCTCATTGGAATGGATTGTACTTCAGGCCAACTATAAAAGAAGGTAAGCAACATATCACTGGCACGATTAAAGTTTCCGACTTACCAGTTAAGTCAATTAAAAGCATCAAATTCTGGGACGAACTTAATGAAGGTAGCCACCTTAAAGTAACGAATATCAAAATGACTATCAATCCAATGGGGGGGGTAACCTCACTTGACCTATTTAACCCTGATTTGACAACATGGATCCATACTAACATCAAAATATTTTCAGAGAACGGTTATCAAGTTGCAACCTTACCTCCAGACGGTAGCCAATTACAGACTGAGATAAGCTGGGAACAAGACAAGACCTATCGTTGGACTTTTGAAGCAAAAGCAGAAAGTTCTGGAGATGAAATTCACACGGAAATGTGGGGTGGAGCAGGTTATACTAATTATGCTTTAACTACTGATTGGAAGGAGTATTCATCGTCCGGAATACCTAACCCGGCATACAACAATTTTTACTTCTGGAATTCTTCTAATCATGGCAACGTTTACCTCCGTAATATTCGAATCTATGAAGCATAATCAAAGCCCGATCGGATTTCCGGTCGGGCTTTTTTGTGTACTATATAGAAGTAACTATAAACACTTTATTTGAGGTGTCGGATTTTACTGTGTATAATAATGAAGAATTAAATCAACTCTACGAATGGGCAACGATGAAAATAAACGTTGTCTGTTTTCATAAAATGGGCACTTTTATGGGCAACGAATGGGCAAAAACGTTTAAAATACTTAGAAATTATTGATACTGATTTAGAAAAGTGCATCACGTCATTTGTTGATATGAAAGCAAAACGCTGATATATCAACATAGTGATTTAAACCGTCCGACTTTCTTACCCAGAATCATGTTCTGGATGGTCTACCGGATAGCAATCAGCTTGACTTATTCTCTGACCTATAATTAATTGATAATTAAATTTATATATTTTGCTTGTTTGTTATTAAATGGGCATAAAATGGGCAAAAATATAGAGGAGTTAGTATCGATTTACTAGCTCCTCTTTTTTTAGTATCCATCAAGTTCATCAATTTGTTCTTCAAATTTGTCTTCAGTTTGCTTAGTGACGTGTAAATAAATTTTTTGGGTAATATCACTATCAGCATGACCAACGCGTTTTTGGATTACTCTTAGCGGAACACCTATATCAGCCAGAACAGAAACGTGGGTATGCCTGAAGAAGTGGGTGGTAATAGGCTTATCTATTCCTTGCCGTAGAGCAATCCTTTTGAGTTGCGCATTAGCATTATTTATGTTGAGCGGGCGTTGGTCTTCATAATGAGTAGCAGTACTGTTTATTGCAAATAGCAATGCGTCTGGATCTTTTTCTTTAACTCGCCGCTCTACAATTTCGGTCGCTTCTTTAGATAAAACTACTTTTCTCATTCCAGCAAAAGTTTTGGTTTCGTTTGAAATGTAATGACGAGCTGGATTCCGCAAAAATAGCATTGTACTATTAACATCAAGATAAGTTTTACCATGTTCATGAAGAATATTTTTCACTTGTAAAGCTGACAACTCACCGAATCGCAAACCAGTTAGAAACTGAAGCTTAAACGCGTCTGCATAATAGGGAAGGTTACGGTCTATGCAATCTTTAATGATTTTATGATATTCATCGAGAGTAAGATATTTGTTTTCAATCTTATTTTGATAGCGGTAGTGTTCATTTTTCCATTCAACTTTAACTTCTTTAATTGGATTGCTTCTAACGTAACCGTGTGTTTTTGCAAATTCAAACATGATAAAGAGTTTAGCCTTCTTTGCATGGACAGTCGTATTAGTTAAAGGCCGTTGATTACGATAAAGCTGTTTGTCAAAGAAGCGATTTAACCAAGTCGGAGTTACTTTGTTAGTGAGTGTATTTTGACCAATAGCGTTAACAAACTCATCAATAAATAACTTCCCGTTTTGATAAGTATTCGGACGAACACGCTTCTTGTATTGCTCTAAAAAGCGTAGTGCCAATTCCTGAACAGTAATATTCTGTACAGAATTACCCTCTTGAATTAATGCATCTTGAATTTTTTTATCAAGTTCCATAGTAGCTGTTTTAACCACCTGTGGGGTCTTCTTCCCATAAGTGACCGAAACACGTCGATAGCGACCTGTGAGTGAAGATTTATACCGTTCAATAAAGCAATAACGAGTCTTACCATGCACAGAACGTTTTTCTATCCACATAATTGTCCCTCCATTATTTAATTGTTATAATGAAAGGGTTGAATTAGTTATCCAAAAATAAATTCAACCCTTGGTCCTGTTAGTGCTGCCACACTAGCAGGGCTTTTTTTTAGTTTATTTCATTGAAGTTTGTGTTTTGTTGTTAACAACACCATTTTCATCAAAAGAGATAATGAAGTTAGCACCAGTATCACCCTTGATTTTAGATGTATAAGACCAGTCTTCACTGACTTTACCTAAAATATCAGTATGGGTATAACCGTTTGGTTTACCAAACTTCTTTAAGACTTCATCTTTGGTTGCACCGGTTTGAAGTGAATCGTAATCAGCTAAAGTGATTTGAGATTTACGATTAACTTTTAGTCCGGTGATTATCTTGTTAACTGCGTGGTCGTCATCAAATCCAACCGTAATGTTTGAACCAGCGTCGCCATTTTTAACTTTCTCCCAGGTTTGTGTATCTGTCTTTACACCTTCAACTTCTTGTGTAGAAGTATCTTCTGGTTTCTTACCAAACAACTTTTGAACATCTTCTTTGGTTGAACCATCATTTCCAGAAAGATCAATTTTTTTATAGTTAGCATAAGAAACTTTGTTGTTATCGTCTTTTGAAGAATTATCTCCATTTCCTACTACTCCCGCACCAATAAGAATAAGAATTATTACTAAAATCCAAAACCATACCCGCTTATAAAACGGTTTCTTTTGTACATAAGTTTTTCCATCTTCGCCTTGAATCTTTTTAGCCATGCTAAACATTCCTCCCTAAATATCAGCTTTTAACGTCTTCAGTGTTTGGACAATAATTATTTAACATTTTTGATTTTAATTGAGTTCCTCATATCGATTAAATATTTTTTGTATTTAAAAACTGGACCGTACTTAGTCCGATAATTGTCAATTGCTTTATACAAATATTTAACTTCCACATTACAGTAGTCAGCGATTTCTTCTGAAGTCCAGATATGATGAAAATAACAGTAAATCAAATCATCAAGCGGTACCGCTCTTTCCATTGCGATTGAGCGGGCTTTCTTTTCTTGCTTACGCTTATCTTTAGTATCACCAGCAACAATATCACCAACACTGGTTTCATAATGAGCGATTTCTTCTTGGAGTACCTCATATTTGCGAACATTACTTTCGTGTTCACTAATGTAAATATCGTCATTAAGATTCAAACCAGGTAAGTGAGTTGGCATAACTCTATACAGGATATTGATATGTGGATATTTGCTTGCTAATGCTTCGTAAGGATACATAGAATCACTTCCGAGCCTTTTTAAGATTTTCAATGAAGTTAATTATTTGCTGTTTCTCCTCTTCAGGGGTGTCGTCGTCAATGTGAGCGGCTACTGTTTCGGCAGGTTCATTATTAATAGGTTGTTCTTCTTTCTTATCAAAGAAATAATCAATACTAACATTAAATAAATCTGCAACTTGCTTTAATGATGAAAGTCTGGGTTCATCAGTATCATGTTCCCATTTCGATAGGCGACCTTTATTAAAATTTGAATTTTCGTTACGCTTATTTAATTCATCGGCCATTTCTTGTAATGTCATTTTGTGGCCAGTTCTTAAATCTTTTAATTTACTTCCTAGAGACATTTTCTACACCTCTCAATGGCTTAATTATAGTATTTCTGTTTCTTTTTAGCAACATTTTTTTAAAAAAAACAACAAAAGTTGTTGACAACGCAACTTACTAAATGTATTATGATACACGTAATCAAGTTGCGATTACGCAACAAAAAAAGAAAAGAGGTGTTTATATGGTTAGAGATAAAGCGGAGCCGTATTTTGGTTTGATGATTGCTATGAAGAAAAAGCGAAGAACACAAGCCGAACTTGCTGAATTAATAAATGTTAATCGAAGTACGTTCAATCAGAAGTTAAATCGAATTAATGGAAAAGATTTTTATTATTCAGAAGCGCAATTAATCGCGAAAGCTTTAGATATTAAAGTGAGCGATTTTTCTTAGAAATTAAAGTTGCGAAAAGAACAACTTTGAACAAAAGGGAGATGATAACTAATGATGGCTAATGGTTGGAAAACACCAGAGGAAATCTGCCAAGATTACCACATTACGATGGCAACATTTTACAACCGTCGTGATGAATGTCTTAGTAATCCTGATTATCGGGATGCAGTTATTCGCGACGGTGGTAAAAGGACATACGTTGATGAAAACCTTTGGCAAAAGTTTCTTCGTTATCGAAGCGAACAATATCGAATTAGACAATTAGACCCACATTTAAAGGAGGTGAGGTAAATGCAATTTCTTAAAGGAATTTTTTACGTTGGCTGTGGTTGTTTAATGACAATCTTCTACCGCGAAGGCATGGAAGTAGCAATGAGCTGGACGTTCATGATTTGGTTGCCATTCATTGCTCACGATTTGGCAGAAACTATTACACCATACCCAACTAAAAAAGCTACCGGTGCTGGAGACACCGATAGCAACAAAGAAAACAATTAAATTTTCAAGGAGAAGTATAACACATGGAAAGTAATCATTTAAATAAGTTTAACAGCATGATTGTCAATAAAGCGACCGTAATCGGTAATTTAAGTCGGCAATACAGCAAGGCGTCAACACCAGAAGAATTAATGTGGTGTGCAATTCAGATGCAGAATCACGCTAATGCTTTACGGGTAATTACTGAACGATTAGGAACCGACACTAAGAATACTTACGGGAGTGACCATCATGAAGGATAAGAAGAAGTTAAAAGAAATCAAAAAGATTATTGGTGATGACTATGACGATGTAGTTGTGTTTGCTGCTAAGGGTGACGATGATTTTAATAAGCGGGAATCATTATCTCTTTATGACAGTGATTCGGGAACATTAGCCGCAATGATTTGTAATTACTTAGAAACCGATCCAGTCGCAACGGCAATTGTTAAAGAAGTAGTCCCACACTTGGATAGCGATCCACTCACCAGTGCCATGTTTAATTTGTCTTTCGGAGGTAACCATCATGAGTAATTTATTTGAACTCAACGACCAGTTTCGGGAATTATCCCAGCGTGACGACTTAGACCCCACAGTATTGAAAGATACATTGGACGCAATTGATGATACCCGAAAGGATAAGTTAGAAAATCTTGCAACCTGGGCAGACCAACTAAAGTCTGAAATTAATTTTATTGAAGACAAGCAACGAACTTGGCGTGATGAACTATCTTATCGCAAGAACAAGCTAGCATGGATTAAGCAATATATGACAGATGTTCTTGATGATGCCGGAATTAAACGGTTCGATACTGAAAATCATTTGCTTAGTGTCCGGAATTTTAAAGCGTCTGCCGTGATTGATGATGCGAAAAAACTACCAGAAGCTTACACCATTCAGAAAGTAGAATCACATCCTAATAAAGTTGCAATTTACAAAGCCCTGAAAGCCGGTCAAGAAGTACCGGGAGCACATTTAAAAAATAACCGGAGCACGGTGATTAAGTAATGTTCAAGCTCCGTGATTATCAGCAAGAAACAATTGATAAGGTTTATCAATCAATGCGAAATGGTCATAAGTCGATTATGGTGCAGCAGCCTCCTCGTACAGGAAAGACAGTAATCATGGCTGATATTGCAAGACGAGCAACCGCAAAAGGTAATCGAATTTTATTTGTTGTTCATCGACAAGAAATCGTGCAGCAGGTTATTAAAACTTTCAAAGCTAATGACGTTAATATGAATCTCTCAACAATCGGTATGGTTCAAACCATTACCCGTCATGTAGAAGAATTAGAACCGCCAAGCATTATTTTTGTCGATGAAGCCCACCACGTTTTAGCAAAGTCTTATCGAAGAATTTTGAATGCTTTTCCAGAAGCCTACAAACTACTTTTTACTGCTACTCCATACCGACTAGGAGGGCAAGGCTTTACAGATGTTGCTGATGATTTAATTACCGGAAAATCTGTCCCGTGGTTAATTAAAAACCACTTCTTAGCTCCGGTAGATTACTACGCACCTTCACAGATTGACATTAGCAAGTTACGAACTAAATCAACTGGGGATTATAGTGAAGATTCCATTAAGGAAGCCTTAAAACCACGAATTTATGGAAACGCTGTTCGCCATTATCACGAATTGGCTAAGGGGATGCAAGCTATCGCATATACCTATAACGTCGATAGTGCAGTTCGGCTAGCTAGAGCGTTTAACAGTCATGGAATTAGTGCCCGTGCAGTTTCAGGGAAAACACCAAAAGATGAGCGAGAACAAATTATTGAAGATTATCGTGCTGGAAAAATCAAAATTGTTACCAATGCGGAATTGTTTACTGAAGGTTTGGATTTACCAAATGTTGACTGTGTAATTATGATGCGACCAACACAATCATTGTCACTGTATTTACAGTTTGCAATGCGCTCAATGAATCCACGTAAAGGTAAAACCGCTGTGATTATTGACCATGTTGGTAACGTCGAACGCTTCGGACTGCCAACCGATGAACGCCATTGGTCATTAGAAGGGATTAGCAAAAATAATAAACGAGCAGCTTCAGGAACGGTGATTAAGCCAGTTACTGTTTGCCCACGTTGTTTTGCCTCTTTCTACCGTTCTGGTGATACCTGTCCATACTGCGGAATGCAATTAGGACAGGAAAAAGAACTAGAAGTTGTCGATGATGTGAAATTAAAAAAAGTAACTAAATCACGGCTGAATGTTGTTAAGCGATTGCAAAAGTCAACAATTATGAAAAATGTTGCTGATAAGCGACCAAGTGAATTAAAAAATCTGAAAGAAATTCAAGCATACGGAAAACTACACGGTTTTAAGTCCGGATGGGCTTACCACTACGCTAAACAGCGTGGATTAATTAGAAAGTGAGGTTATTAAGATGGGTATTTTACCGCCAAACAAGCCACAAAAGGCACGGCGTATTCCTCGAAATTACTTTATTTACGGGGACACAATGTCAGGAAAATCATACTTAGCTGAAAGATTCCCTAGTCCACTTTTTCTAAATACCGACGGGAATGCTGAAATGAACACGGCACCAAGTATTCAATTAAAGAATGTACGAAAGAGCGATGGTTCACTTAAAAAGTCAGTGATTGACCAGCTAGATGAAATCATCCTTGCACTAGGAACTGAAAATCACGGTTATAAGACTGTGGTTATTGATGTTATTGATGATGTTGTAACACTGATTGAACAAGCAATTTGTTATGACCACGGTGTAGAAACATTAGGGGACGTTGCTTATGGAAAAGGCTATGCCCAATTCAACACGGTGTTTCAAGCATTCGTTACGGAACTAAAAGCATTACCGATGAACACTGTTTACATTAGTCGATTAATGACACTAACCGATGAAAATTCTGGACACACAGAAGACCGGCCATCATTGAAACAGAAATACTACAACGTGGTAAATGGAAACTGTGATTTAGTTATTGAAACCAAGCGGTTTGGTGATCGGTATATCCGGATGGTAAAAGACCGTCGAATTCATTATGTGAAGGATGATATTACTGACCCGGCTATTTTACGAGTGCTAGAACACATTAATGGTGTTTTTGATAAGCCAAAAACTACGACAATCAAAGAACAAAACGAAATTGTAAATAAAATTAAGCAACAAAAGGTAAAGGAAGGTAATTAATTATGAGTTTACGAGATGCAATGAACAGTGTAGCTAAGGATTTTGATGCAAAGAACGATTCAATTAATAAGTTTGAAGGGTTACCAAGCGGTGATTACACAGTTGCAGTAACAAAGGTTGAAGATTCTACGGCTCCATGGGGTGCGGAACAATTAAGCTTCGTTCTTGAAGTAGTAGAAGGTGAACATGCCGGCAGTAAAGAATTTCTTCGGATTGGTTTAGACGAAGTTACCGCTAAGGGCAAGCCAAACCCAATGTTAGAAACTAACATCCGAATGGTAATGAAGCTAGCAGCCGTTCTGGGAATTAATATTCCAGATGCTGCTTGGGACGATGACTCAATGGTTTATGAAAACCTCGCTAAAGTATTCCAAGAAACAGTTGGTAAGACCATGATTATGAAATTGAAGGTACGTCCTAACAAGAAGAATCCAGAATATCCATACCGTAATTACGACTTTGAAGAAGCTGAACAACCAGATGAAGCGACGGTTGATGATGACCAAATGCCCTTTTAAAGGTGGGTTGCGAAAAGCTTACGAAACAGTTAAAGAAAAACAAGAAGAAACTTTTTATGATGAGTGGTATGAAGCAGAGGTAGAATGCTTTGCACCCGATCCATACTAAGGCAGTGTCCTAAACACCGGGCGGGTGGAAGGCCCGTTAATTATTTAGGAGGTATTATGAAAAATCTAGTTAATTATGCTTTGGCATATCAAGCTAAAGGATTAAGTGTCCTCCCAATTGCTGGTAAGCAGCCATTAATCAAGTTTGCTGACAGACCAGCCTTAACTTCAGAACAAATTAAAGATATCTGGAAGAAACATCCATACGCTCAAATAGCATTGCGGACGGATAAATTCTTCGTTGTTGATATCGATCGCAACCATGACAGTGGTGTCGATGGTATGGATTCAATTCGGCAACAGTCAAAGGATTTTTACCCAGAAACGTTAGAGCAATCTACTAAACATGGTGGTCGGCAGCTGTTTTATTTGAAGCGGTCTGATATGAAAGTTAATCAATTAATTGGTTATCTTCCGGGCGTTGATATTAAAGCTCACATTAATAATTACGTGGTAGTAGCGCCGAGCGATGGTTACCAATGGTTAAACAAACATGCCATTGTGACCGCTCCAAAATTGTTAGTAGTTAATATTAACCAGATGAGAGCTACTTACCGACAAAGTACTCCGAACGATTTAGTGTTAAAACCACGTGAACGAAATTCAACAACTGATTTACTTGAAACCATCGCTAATGGACTAGGAGATAAAGGGCTGAGAAATAAAACATTAGCTGGACTGGTCGGAGCAATTTTATTTAGAGGAGTTCATCCCAAAGAGGCTTATCAGCTAGTATTAATGGCTAATGAAAATACGCCCGATCCGCTCCCGGAGGAAGAAGTAAATCGGACGTTTAGGTCAATGGTTAAAAGAGATATGCGAAACGGAGGTGCAATGAGTGGCGGAAGATAACGTGATTAGGAAACCAATTTATTTTGAACTTAATGGTCAAGGTAACCCAAAAACAAATAGTCTCAAAAATGTTGGCTTAATTCTTGCTCAAGACCCACTTCTTCATGGAACCTTCAAGTATAACGAGTTTGCATATTCGATTGATGTTGTAAAAGATATTCCTGAAATGTTTATCCAGAAAGGACAAATGGATGATAGTTATTCAGCAATGATTCTTCGCTATATTGAAGATTCTTATAACATCATGTTTCAAGAAAAATTGCTAAGCATGGCAATCACAGTTGAAGCAAGGCAACATCCATACAATCCGGTTAAAGATTACATGGAAAAATGTTACAAAAATTGGGACCACAAAGAACGGATTAAGGATTTTTTGCCACTTTATCTTGGTGTTCCTGATACTGAAGTAACCGCACTCCAAACTAAGTTATTTATGGTCGGAGCCGTTATGAAGGTATACAAACCATCAAGTAAATTCGACTGGGTGTTCGACCTAGTAGGAGGACAGGGAGTTGGTAAAACCACTCTATTAAAGAAATTAGCACACGGCTGGTATACAGACCAGTTTACTGATTTCAAGGACAAAGATAATTACGCAAATATGTTACGAGCTTTAATTGTTAACGATGATGAAATGACGGCAACTAACAATTCAGACTTTGAAAACTTAAAGAAATTTATTTCAGCTGAAGAGTTAGAGTTCCGACCACCATATGGTCGACATACGATTCGTCGGCCAAAAAACTTCGTCATTGCAAGAACGACTAATGAATCAACTTATCTGAAAGATAAGACTGGTGAACGGCGGTTTCTGCCTAATATGGCTGATAAAAGTCGAGCCGTTGCTAATCCGGTTACTGATTTAGACGATGAAACTGTTGCTAAATTGTGGGGAGAGGCAGTAGCGCTTTACAAGAACGGTTTTAGTTTCATCCTCAACAAAGAACAACAGAAGTTAATTGAAGATAACCGGAAGTCATTCATGTACATTGATGAAACAGAAAATCAAATTGAACGGGTATTAAGTACTTGGTCTGATAACTGGATTGAAAGTTCTGAAATTGCACATGAATTAGGAGAAGACAATCTAGTCCGTAACCGTTCGTTAGCAAAGAAAATTAAGTACGTTATGGATAACCGTAATGATTGGAAAGCCGGTCAGAAACGATTTAAGGGAACGGTACATCGAGGATATCGGCGAGTGAATACACTGTCACAAGAATGAATGCACTAAAAATTGACTTAGTGTATTCACGAAAACGTTGATATATCAATTTTTATAGGACAATGAATACACTACTACACCATTTTAATAATAAAAAATAAATATATATAAATACTATATATACATTATAAAAAAGTTGAAACTAAGTGTATTCATGTATTCAAGCACTCAATCCCTTGAGAGAGTAAGAAACTAACTGTTTGCACTACTATATTCGTAGTGTATTCAATGGAGGTAAATATGATAAAAATACACACGATTGGTGGGAATACTTATAACTACAAGGGCAGTTATCAAGATATTCAACGGGCATTGCGTGACATTGGTTGTAACTACCTGGTTGGTCATAATCGAAGCAATAACCGCGTAATCATCCCTCGAACTTCAATTGATAGTGTCGAAGAAGTGGAGTTGAACTAATGATGAACAATAGAGAATTATTTTATCGGCTGTTCAAGTTAGATGCAGACGGTAATGGTGTTCACGTATCAACTAAAGTAACTGGTCGAAAAAGAACGCTCACCATTACAACACTATATCCAGACCCTGATGTGTTAACCGAGGTCTGCAAATTATGTGAGGAGTGGATTAATCCGTATGAATAGTGAAAAACATTACTGGGCAATCAGTAAGCAACAGCAAAGAAAACAAAATCGTAAAAATCTGGACTATTTAGGTATCTTACGAAAACCGCGTTGGCGTCAAATATTAAAAGCTGAAGGACTAAAGGATAATCCTTTTGCTAACTATTATTACGGAATTGCTATGAGGGCTAGCGTATTAAGAACCGCAAGGATTTTTAAGAAAATTGGCTTGAAGGGCAATGAAATGAAAATATTTGGCAAGAAATATAAAACTGGTGATTAACCCATATGACTGCTGAGCATAAAATTCAGAACGATATTCGGGTAGCACTGTCACGGCAGCACTGTACGGTGTTTCGGGTGAATGTTGGTAATGTTAAAACGGCTGACGGTCGATTCTTCTCGGCTGGGGTGCCGAGTGGTCACCCTGATCTATACGGCTTCCGGTGGTCAGATCAGCAAGTGTTTTATATTGAAGTGAAGAACGAGAAAGGAAAGCCACGTCAAGACCAGGTTCAATTTCATCACATGCTAACCCAGCACGGGGTAATTCATGGAATTGCCCGGTCGGCTGAGGACGCAGTGAAGATTGTTAGAGAAAAGCTGGTTGGCTATGGGTTCGAGAAATATGACAGATAAAGAAATAATGAACCGATTCCTATTCGGTGGTCGGGTGACTTATCAAGGCAACCATTACCACGTTTTAGAAGTTAACCATCTGAAGAATACTTACACTTTAGAATTACAGCATAGTTAAGAACGGGTAACTGATGTTAAGGCAAGTGAATGTGAACCTTATGATTAAGCATTATTACCGCCGGGTATTCGTTGATGCAGAACGGTTTAATGGTACTGATGAACAGTTAAATCGTTACGGAATTACGAAACGGTTAAGAAAACAGATTGAATTTTATTTAGCCGGTCAACGACTGCATCTAGGGGATTGGTTAGTAAAAAATCGCTGGTCAAATGAGCCAGTGCAGATTGTAAGTAACTATGAATTTAAGTTGAGGTATCGAAATGAAAATTAATGAATATATTAAAGGACTAGAAAACAACGGATTTGAGGTATATGAAGATAACACTAATGGCGATGTTATTAAACTAATAGTTTGGTATGGTGATTTTAAAATTGCTCGCGTTATTCTTGGAAATAATGTGAGAAATATAAAATTAGATGGTGATACTAACCTTCCCTTACAAAAACTAATCGATTTTCTTATGATAACTAAATCATTAATTGATACACCTGATGACGTCCTTTTTACTGAGCCAAAGTACCGAGTACGGTTAGTTGGCTTTAATTCAGAAAATGGCAAACAGTATTTAACTACTGAATATGACGATGCTAACCCGCTGGGGCATAAATTCTTTGCTTGTGCTCCTCATAAAGGATTAAAGCAAGAATTTACATTGGATGAATTAACTGCGATTGCTAATAAACGTGAATTTAAGGCCGTTCCTTGGATTCAAGATTTACTGCGGAATACTGAATTAGTGGAGGATGAGTAATGAAAATTCTTGATGTTTGTTGTGGCTCCCGTATGTTCTGGTACGACAAAGAAGAACCACATACAACCTACATGGATATTCGCAAGGATGTGTATACAGCAAAAGACCGTGATTTATTACGCAAGATTGAAATTGCACCTGATGTTCAGGCTGATTGGAAGAACATTCCCTTTGATGACTGTACTTTCGACTTGGTGGTCTTTGATCCGCCACATTTAATTCGTGCTGGTAAGACTTCATGGCTCGCTAAGAAGTACGGAACACTTGACCTGATGGGGTGGCAACATGAATTCCATGAGGCCTTTCAGGAAATCATGCGAGTGCTTAAGCCAACGGGAACAATGATTTTCAAATGGAACGAGGAACAAATACCAGTTAAAGACGTATTCAAAGCGTTTGGTCAGCAACCAATTTTAGGTGATATGCGAAGTAAGACGAAATGGAGCGTGTTTATAAAAAATGCTAAAGCTGTACAGAGTTAACACTTCTTTTGATAGCTATATTGTTAAGGCTGCTAATGAGGAAATAGCTAAAGAACTAGTTTGGATGGATGAGGTAGAAGTAATATCTGATTCGTGGATGGATGAGTATGATGTTCAAGAACTAGACATTAAGAATATGAACGTTGAAGAGGTCATATCTGGAGGCAACTAATGAAATTAACTGAAAAGCAAAAGAATTGCCCGTATTGCCATGGATTGAAGCGTATAAGAGATGCCTTAATTTATCAACATTCGAGGCAGATTATCATGCTAGAGAGCAACTCATTAACCTACACTTTTGCGCTTCCAAAAAACAGGGTATATGAGGTACAACAATACATTAATTATTGTCCGATGTGTGGCCGTGATTTGAGGAGTGATGGGGAATGAAAATAAATAATATTGATAAATTAAATTTAGAATTAAGTAAAATTAATAACCATTTATCGGCTAAAGAAATTGATGAAGACGGTTTGTCACTATCACCATCTGATGGGTTTCTTCAGGTAAAGGATCGTCACAAGGGCGAAGTTGAGGTTTTCTTTGACGACAGTAGAGTTTTAACAATGCATGGAGTTGAAGATACGCCAGTTATTGACTTAGATGTAACTATATTTGATAAACAAAACGGAAAACTACTTATTGATATTTTAACTATTTGTAATGAATACCTACCAGAAAGTGGTGATTAACTAATGCGACACGAATACAGAAAGAAGACGACCATCAAGGCGGAGCAGTTCGATGGTTCTAATGAAATGATTATGAAATGGTGTATTCACGATGTTAAATCAGATGGTGATTATGTTAGTGTTCAAAACTTAATTAGTCGTTATTGGTATACAAAACCATCAAGTTCAGTTGAACATCCAATTCACGTTGGGGATTGGATTGTTGGTAGACCACCGTTTCCAAGCTATGTAATTGCCGATGATATTTTCCGTCGGACTTATGAGAGGTGCGACTGATGGACGACATATTAAACTTTTTGAATTTGCTATTTTGTATCATCTTTTTTCCATATGTGGTAATTCAGCTGTATATCACTAGTGACAAAATCAAAAATAAGTATTTAAGAATAGCGGCTAATGTTTTTCCGGTATTTGTGGTAACGGGATTTCTTTTATTTGCGAGGTTTGGAAAATGATTTTAACTAAATTAGTAGCAAAGATGGATAGTGGTGCAGAATTTTGTACCACTTATGACAAACCAGAAGTTACTGAACAAAATTTAAAGGATATTAATTCCGAAGTTGAGCGATGTTGCGCCAATGGTTCTGATTTTTTACTAACAGATATAGGATTGCTATGTATCTCTAAAATCGAATCATTTTACATTCAAACAAGGGAGTTTGACGATGAATAAACAATTAATTCAGAACGCTTATCCGGTCGATAATTATGTGTATGAATTAAAATTTCAACATTATAGCAAGTTCTATCAAAATGTTGAGGATGCGTTTGACGCAAAACTCCATAGTTCAGAACACCCAATGATAATTCGTCATCCGTTGAATTTCACTAGTCTGTTTTATGGGGCTGCTGAAAGTGCTTCGTTAAGAAATGAAAATCACATGATGGACAATGATTATTTAATTGATATAAATTCTGATGATATTGAACCCAAGCACGCTAAATTGAAGGAAAATCTTTTAGCCATGTTTCGGGGAACAATTTACGGAATAGCGCTAATATCAATATTCAATTTTATTTATCAAATATTTTTCTAGGAGTGATACATTCATGAAACCAGATTATTACAAAGGAACCGATGGTAAAGACTTATTTGACCGATTTGAAGCTGGGCTATTAACGGTAGATCAGGTCCGTGGCTTTTATACCGGAAACATTGTTAAGTATTTAACCCGTTATCAAAAGAAGAATGGCTTGGAAGACTTAGATAAAGCCGAAACTTATTTGTCTCGGTTAAAGTCGTTTGAAACAGCACATTTAGGAGGTGTTCAGCATGACCTCCAAAAAGATCCCGCTGACCCAAAAGTTTGAAGTTACTAAACACTTAGATAATTTAGAACGACGATATGGAATTGAATATTTTAAGAGTTCAAAGCCGTTAGAAGACTTTGTTAATCCGTTAGATGCTGATTATTTAATGATTATGGCTTATCGAAATGCCTTAGGTGGTTTTCCTAAAAGCAAGGGCGGTCGTTCACGTTACATTAAAATTGACCCAGAGAAAATTGAACTGCGGTTACTGAAGAATTATACGATTAAACAAATTGCTCAAGACCTAGGGGTTGCGCCTAAGACAATTTATAAGCATATCGACGATGACAAACATTTATCTAAGCTATTTTATGGAACCAACGTTTTTTATGGAAGGCAGGAGACGTAATGCGTAATTGGTTAACATGGGGAAGTGCAACAATTGAAGTTTTCCTAGTATTCTCTAACTTGTACTGGGCAATTATGTTTCTGCCTTTTCTAGCGTTACTGGTGTTGATTGATTTGATTGTAGATTGGAGAGGGTAAGGTGCGACAGATAAAATTATTATCCAGAGATGTTGATTTAATTAAAACTGCTGAAAATGTGGATGCTTTTCTGACGTATGGTTTAGAAAAAGCAGTCCGAGTAATTAACATCAGCATCACTGACTTAAAATCGCCTAGTCTTGATGGATTACCCAAAGCACCGACCTTCTCCAATGCCTTAGAGGACAAGATGGTCCAATACATTGATTCTCGTAACTTGGTAGAGGGGTTTCAGCGAGTTTATCCTAAGTGCAGTATAATTGCCCGAAAAATTATTAAATGCCGTTATTTGGAAGATATGGATAATAATGATGTGATGGCATTACTTGGTTATGAACACAGTCGTTATGCCGAAATAAAACGTAACGCCCTCAATGAATTTGCGGATCGATATGAAATGCAACCAGGTTGTCCTGATTTACATGCTTATAAAAAAGTGGAAACATACCGGAAACATACCGGAAACTAAACGGAAAGATTCTGTTGTAATATATATAGTGAACTTGTTGGCTGAGAGGTAATGTACAGCTAACGCCCTAATAAACATTCTTAGAGATCGGATTATTTCCGGTCTCTTTTTCATTGGAGGTGAGTAGTATTAGTGAGAAGTTAACTAACAAGCAACGAGCTTTTATCAATTATTATCTTGGCGAAAGCAAGATGAATGCTACTGATGCTGCTCGTCGAGCTGGTTATAAGCACCCTAATAAACAGGGGCCTGATAACTTGGTAAAACTTGGTAATCAGATAGGGCAACGAATGGAAGCAATGAAGCAAGATTCAATTGCAACTCAAGAAGAACTTCTGCAATTCATGACAGCAGTTACACGTGGTCAAGAAACTGAGAAGGTTGTTGCTAATACTGGAAAAGTAGTTGAGGTTCCTGTGGCAATGAAAGATAGGATTAAAACCGCTGAATTGCTAGGCCGTTCTTACGGTATGTTTACGGATAAGAAAGAAATTAATGGTAACGTTTCGATTGATATTGGAATGGGGGACTACGATGAAGATAATTAGCGTACTGTCAGCAGTGCCAGTGATGTTAATTGCAGGGTTGCTGCTGAAACCGGGATTAGTTACTAAGGGAGTATTTATTACAGCAATTATCGTAGAGTTCTTCATGGCATTTATGGCAAGTGATTATTATGCCGACAATTAATTTGAATTTTCCTAAACCGTACAATGTATTTAATAAGCAAATTTATGACAATTTATTTGATTACTCACATTTTGTAGAGATCTGGTACGGCGGAGCAAGTTCAGGTAAGTCACATGGAGTCGTTCAGAAAGTTGTGCTTAAAGCATTAAAGCATTGGAATCATCCCCGTAAGGTGCTGTGGTTACGTAAGGTTGACCGGACAATCAAAGATTCAATCTTTACTGATGTAATTGATTGTCTTTCAACGTGGCAACTGCTACCGTTATGCAAAGTTAATAATTCAGACCGTACTATTCATTTACCGAATGGTGCGGTTTTCTTGTTTAAAGGGATGGATGACCCGGAAAAGATTAAGTCAATCAAAGGATTATCTGACGTGGTCATGGAAGAAGCATCTGAATTTAACCAGGATGATTTTACCCAGCTTACTCTTCGTCTCCGTGAACCAAAGCATAAGCAACGGCAATTGTTCTGTATGTTTAATCCAGTTTCAAAACTTAATTGGACGTATAAACAGTGGTTCGCTCCTGAAGCTGAAGTTAATCCTGAACGGGTAGCAATTCATCAATCGACTTACAAGGATAATCACTTTTTGGATGCGGATAATATCCGAACGATTGAGAACTTGAAACAAACTAACCCGGCGTACTACAAAATCTATACGCTGGGCGAATTTGCAACATTAGATAAGCTAGTCTTTCCTGCTTTTGAGAAACGCCGGTTAAATCTTCGTGTCCTCTCAAATCTTCCTAGCTACTTTGGCTTGGACTTTGGGTACACTAATGATGAAACAGCCTTCATGCACGTTAAAGTTGATGAGAGCACCCGTAGAATTTACGTGGTAGAGGAATACGCTAAGCATGGTATGTTGAATGATGATATTGCCCGAATCATAAAACAGATGGGTTACTCAAAAGAAATTATCACGGCAGATGCAGCGGAGCCAAAATCGATTGCAGAAATCAAACGTGATGGTATCAGTCGAATCCGGCCGGCTAAAAAAGGTAAGGATAGTATTATTCAAGGAATTTCATTCATGCAGCAATATCATTTAGTTGTTGATGACCGCTGTGTGAAGACAATTGAAGAATTAGAAAACTACACATACAAGAAAGATAAGCAAACCAACGAATACACCAACGAACCGGTTGATTCATACAACCACGAAATTGATGCGATTCGTTATGCGTTAACTGAAATTAATGGGATGGCTAGTCCAAAGGCAACCATCTTGAAGAATATCTATATTTAAGGGGTGATTGCATGGCAACTGAACAGACAATTAAAGGCCAAGTTGCTGATGGTAATGTGTTTCTTTATCCACGCGATGAAAAAATAACAATGGCTGACTTACTGAAATTCATTGGTAAGAATAAAGAACTAGCCAAGGGATATGAACACAACCTTGAAATGTACAAGGGTGACCATGATATTTTACGAACACAGCCAAGAATGTTTGGCCCAGATAACCGACTGGTAGCTAACTTACCACATTACATTGTTGATACTTACAATGGTTTCTTTACGGGTGTTCCACCGAAGATTACATTGGATGACAAAACGGATAATCAAATTCTTCAATCTTGGAACGATGAAAATTCTTTCCAAGACAAATTATCAGAAATTAGCAAGCAAACGGACATTTACGGTCGTTCGCTTGCTTTTGTTTACCAAGATGAAGATTCACAGACGCGGATTGCGTTTACTTCTCCTGCTACTGCCTTCATGGTTTATGACGACACAGTATCACGACAGCCGTATGCGTTTGTTCGTTATTGGAAAAATACTAACGGTATTCAAGTTGGTGTGGTCTATTATGCTGATGGTGTTGTTTCATTTGAAGGTAGTAATTTTACTGATGAGCAACCGAATGTATTTAAGATGGTGCCGGCTGTTGAATTTTACGGTAATGAAGAACGCCAAGGTGTGTTTGATAATGTCAAGACGCTAATTGACGAGCTTGACCGAGTGCTATCACAAAAGGCTAATCAGGTTGAATATTTTGATAATGCTTATATGAAAGTGCTAGGTGTGAATCTTGATAATGATGGGGATGGAAAACCTGACGCTAACTTGATTGGCAATCAAATGATTTATTCTCCTGATGCCGATGCGGCTAATGCTGATGTTGAATTTCTCAGTAAGCCGGACGGTGATAACATGCAAGAGAATATTATTGACCGACTAGTTTCAATGATTTATCAAATCTCAATGGTGGCTAACCTGAATGATGAAGCATTTGCTGGTAATAGTTCTGGAGTTGCACTTCAATACAAACTGTTGCCTATGCGAAATATGGCAGCCAACAAGGAACGGAAGTTTACTCAAGCATTACGTCGACTCTACCGGATTGTATTCAGTGCCGGTGCAGTTCTTCCAGAAGCTAAGGCTGATTCATGGCAAGACCTTGATTTTAATTTCAAACGTAACCTACCGGAAGATTTATCTAACGATGCTGATATTGCTCAGAAACTTCAGGGAATGGTATCACAAGAAACATTGCTTAGTATTCTGCCGTTCATTGATAATCCGCAAGAGGAACTCAAACGGATTAAGCAAGAGAAAATTGAGAATATGCAAGATGCAATGAAGTATGGACCATCCGCTTTAGATATGAATAAGTCTGGTGATGACGATGACGAAGAAGAAACAGACGAATAATTATTGGGAGAATCGAGCCAAGCAAGAGCGAAAGTGGCAAGAGAAAAACATTGCTTCTGATGCGGCTTTTGCCCGAATGGTTGAACGTTATTATAACCAGGTTATTGCTGAAATTAATAAGGATATTGACCATCAATACCAAAGCTTAGCAAAGTCGGTTGGTGGTCTAAAAAATGCCTATGCCGAAGTTAATGCGGCTGATATTGCAGATTACGAAAATGAAGCACAGAAGTTAGTCATGCAGGCTGCACAAATGCGAGCGCAAGGGAAACATGTTACCTATGCTTCGTTCAGTGACGATGTTAACCGACGAATGAAGATTTATAATGCGACAATGCGGATTAATCGGCTTGAATATCTTAAAAGTCAAGTTGGTTTACATTTGACTGAAGCTAACATGCACATTGCTAGTGACCTTCAAGACAAGTTATCTGATAGCTACATTAAAGAAGTTAAGCGACAATCAGGAATACTTGGTAAAACACTTCAGTACAATACCGCACTAATTGATAACAATAACATCGCTAAAATTGTTATGGCTTCTACTGAAGGTGCTAACTGGAGTCAACGGCTGTGGTTAAATCAGGATGCCTTAAAAGCTCAACTAGATTCAGTATTAGCAACTGGTATCGTAACTGGACAAAGCAATCAAGCAATTGCTAAACGACTTCGTGACCAGGTTAAATCAACGGTTAAAAATCATTCTTACGTTACTGAGCGATTGGCAAGAACAGAAACGGCACGAGTTCAATATCAAGCACAGATTGACAGCATTAAGGCTGCCGATTACAAGTACGTGAAGTGGTACGCAGAACCGGGTGCTTGTCGAGTGTGCCAAGAGATTAACGATAATGATGAGTATGATCTTGGCTATGGTGTATTCCCGGTTGATGAAGTACCAACCGTGCCCGTGCATCCAAATTGTAAATGTAGTATAGGAGCCTATTGGATCGATAAAAAAGGTGAAACCTAAAGCTGTTATAAGTACTGCGATAGCGGGGATTGTAAACGATTATGTAGTATAATATTAATGTAAATAAAAAGCCCTAGCGGTGCTGGTGACACCCTAGAGCGTGGCAATCATAGAAAGGATATGATTACATGAACAATGATATAGAAGTATGGAAAGATATTCAAGGGTACGAAGATAAATATCAAATTTCCAGTTATGGACGAGTGCGTAGTAAAGAACGAACTGTTGACCGTGGCAAATACGGTCTTCTAAAAGTTCACGCAAAAGATATAACACTTCGACAAAAAGAAAATGGTTATTTTATAGTTGGACTTTATTCTCATAATAAAGTGAAAAACGCTTATGTGCATCGGTTAGTCGCCCAAGCGTTTATCCCTAACCCGAATAATTTGCCTACGGTGAATCATAAAGATGGCAATAAAAAACATAATTTTGTTTCTAATCTTGAGTGGGCAAGCTATTCTGACAACAACCAACACGCGTACAATCACGGTTTAACACATTCCAACAAAAATAATAGTCACATGAGTAAGAAAGTAGAAGCTTATGATTTAGCTGGAAATCTTAAATATACTTTTCCAAGCATGAGAGAAGCTGAAAGAAAATTAAGGCTCAGTAACGGGACTGTTCATATGGCTATAAAGAAAGGTTGGCATTATGCAGGCCTGGTTTGGAAATTAAGAAAATAAACTTAAAGCATTCAGATTGATTCTGAGTGCTTTTTGTTTTGGAGTGATTCAGATGAACAACTTTGAAATTAAAAAGGATGGCCTCTATATCAACGGTGCAAAGGTCACCGCTTATAGAAACCTAAAAAATGAGTCAGATATAGACAATGTGACTAAGCTTCAAATCACGTTGTATGGTCAACTTCATGGAATTGATGATGTTGATACCTACAATTTCCGTAACCCAGATTTATAAATAATTATTGTCCGTTCCGTGCGTAGTGGACGTTAAACAAAACCCGAGTTGTCTCCCATGACGTTAAATGCGAGTAAAGGAGGTCCAAACATGGACGATAACAAGAACACTGAAGTTGAAGACTTAAATGCTACTGCTACTGAAGAGCCTAAGGATAATGGTACCGATCCAAAGGAAGAAGAAAACAAGTTAGACGGTGACAAGCTGGTCAAGAAGCTTCAGAAACGGATTGGTAAGGAACAGAACGAAAAGCATTCTCTTCAAGACCAATTGGATAAGGCTAACGAGAAAATTAAGCAACTTCAATCTGGCAAGTCAATTAAAGATATGTCTGATGAGGATAAGGCTAAAAAGGTTGAAGATGATAAGGATAAAACTATTGCTTCCTTACGTGCTCAAATTACCCGTCGAGACAACATCAAGCAAACTGATGAAGTCTTTAAGGAAGCTGGCCTTAATGTTAGCGATGACGTGCTTAATATGGTTGTGGTTGATAACGACAAGCAAACCTATGCTAACGTTCAAGCACTGATTAAGTTTGTTAATACTATTCAAGATGGCGTAAAGAAAGAATATCTCAAAGGTTCCACACCAAGGACTAATGGCAATCCAACGATGACTAAGGATGAAATCTACAAGATTAAGGATCCAGTTAAGCGCCGTCAAGCGATTGCTGATAACTTAAAACTTTTTAACCATTAGGAGGAAATAAAATATGGCTACTGAAAACATTACTGTGGCTAAGGATTTAGTCGCACAATCTATTGATTTTACTGAACAATTTACTGGTTCAATTGCTACATTGCTTCGGGTTATGGGTGTGACTCGGATGCAACCAATGGCAGTTGGTTCACAAATTAAGATTTACAAGTCCGAAGTAACAAAGGCAGACGGTAACGTTGCTGAAGGGGAAATTATTCCTTTGAGTAAGGTTACTCGGAAGTTAGCTGATACTAAGGAATTAGGCTACAAGAAGTACCGGAAGCAAACTACTGCCGAAGCTATTCAATCATCTGGATTTGATGCTGCGGTATCTGATACTGACAGTAAGTTGCTTCGTTCAATCCAAGGCGATATTAAGAAGAACTTCTTCGACTTTGTTCAAACTGGGACTACTAAGACTTCGGGTGATACTTTCCAAAAGGCAATTGCTCAGGCATTAGGCCAATTAGCTATCAAGTGGGAAGACGACGATATTCAATCGGTATTGTTCGCTAACCCAATTGATTTCTACACATACCTTGGCGATTCTCAAATTTCTACTCAAACTGCCTTTGGTTTGACTTACATTCAAAATTACCTCGGTTTCAATACAATTATCTTGTCTGGTGCCGTTAAGCAAGGCACTGTTGCTGTAACTGCTGCTGATAACCTTAACTACGCTTATGCTTCTGTTAACGGTAATCTTGGTCGTGCCTTTAACTTTGTTACTGATGAAACTGGTTTGATTGGTGTAACTCACAATCCAGTAAACGACAGTGCAAGTTACCAAACAATGGTGATGACTTCTG
>SKEM01000285.1_pt1 | contig 37337 bp, 42 predicted proteins | sample 4826731 | NCBI WGS metagenome assembly SKEM01 (sample SAMN11008809, study PRJNA524170) | human gut metagenome | biome: Human fecal sample; material: Feces; isolation source: fecal sample from pouch patient p37 | host: Homo sapiens | place: Israel: Tel-Aviv | collected 2015-07-27 | reverse complement strand
TACTTACCCCGCACTCCATTAGCGGGTATACTCATGCCGCATTGTCCTCTTAGTTAAATGGATATAACGAGCCCCTCCTAAGGGCTAATTGCAGGTTCGATTCCTGCAGGGGACAATACCTTTTCATTTCATCACGTTTCAACACACTTCACCTCCCCCCTTAAAACCAGCAAAATCAGGGCCTGTCGCCTTGAACATGGTTTCAGTTGATTTCATGACATTACATGATTCTGATGGTATCGTTGATGGTACTCACGGTTCGATAAACCGATACCATCAACTGACAACAAAGATTACTCTCCATGGCACTAAATGAGCTATCACCCAAGAAAGTTGAAAACGCTAAACCCAAAGAAACAGACTACAAACTGACGGATGGGGGAAGCCTGTATCTTTTAGTTAAAAAGAACGGGACCAAGGCATGGCGAATGAACTACAGATTTAACGGCAAACAAGCTACGCTGGCTTTGGGCGTTTTCCCAGACGTTTCGCTGGCACTTGCCCGTAAGCGTAGAGATGAAGCAAGGCAACTTTTAGCCGACGGTGTTGATCCCAGAGTATCTAAAAAAGCAGCGCCAACAGAACCCGCCTCTGCTACATTCCAGACAATCGCTTTAGAGTGGCATAAAGGCTCTATAGGCCATCCCTCATGGAAAGAGATTACCCGCACTAAAATTTTAAGAGAAATGGAAAATCATATTTTCCCATATATCGGAAATAAACCCATCGACTCATTAAAAACAAGTGACCTGTTGCCATTATTGGTGAGGATGAGTGATCAGGGAATTGGAGCAACAACAGGAAGAGTGAAAACTACTCTTGCAAGCGTTTTCCGGTACGCTATTCAGCGTGGAATTGTTGAATACAATCCTACCCATGATCTAAGAGGAGCAATTTCCAGCCCCAAAATAAAGCATCGCCCTGCACTTCCGTTAGAACGATTACCCGAATTAATATCAAAAATTGATAGCTATACAGGGAGGCCGTTAACTAAGCTGGCAGTATTATTTTCTCTTCATACTTTTGTTCGCTCCAGTGAACTGAGACACGCAAGATGGGAGGAAATTAATTTTGAAAATGCAATGTGGACTATTCCTGCTCAAAGAAAAAGAATTGATGGGGTAAAATATTCAGAGCGTGGGGCAAAAATGGGCAGTATTCATTATGTTCCATTATCTAATGAAGCTATTGATGTTCTCGAAGCTATTAAAAAAATAAGTGGTGAGTATGAACTTATTTTCCCCGGAGATAGTAACCCTTACAAACCAATGAGTGAGAACACAGTTAATAAGTCATTAAGAATTATGGGGTACGACACGCAGGTGGACATTTGCCTTCATGGATTTAGGGCAATGGCGTGCTCAGCCCTGACAGAATCAGGCTTATGGTCGAGGGATGCAGTAGAACGGCAAATGAGCCATCAAGAACGAAATGAAGTGCGAGCCGCTTATGTACACTTAGCTCAGCATATGCATGAACGTCGTCGGATGATGCAATGGTGGTCTAATTATATTGAAGCTAACACTGATAGATATATTGCCCCCTATAAAATGAAAAAACTACGCGTTGTTTGAAAATAAGAAAATGGCTAATAGTAGTAAAGTCTGCTATTCGCCCCATTTTACCATATGTGCATACAGGTGACGTGATGAGCGATAATACACGATTAAATGTTTGGGAAAGGAATAGTATTCCTGTAATGGAATTTTGCTCCCTAAAACGAGCTGCTGAACTACTTAATTGCCAAATTGATGACCTTATCCATTTTGCTCAAATTGGAATTATCGAATTTTGCTTAGAATTAAATGGTTTCGAAGCTGCGCTAATGATGATGCGTAAAGGTGGAGATTTTAAAGATTGGGAAAACATGTACCCACCCAGAGTATTAAACTATAGTAATAAATCTGCATTAAGCCATTTCATACCAAAAGCAAAATTCGATATTGATTATACAGAAGATAAGCCATTTTCACCTCCAAAACAAATATACCATTTAGAAAACAAACCAAATATAAAAAGCCCATTAATCTTACTTTCTGGATTGTGGTCTATATGTGTCATCAGCCCAACATCTTCATTATACAAAGAACTAAAGGTATATGGTAAAGCAAGGCTATTAGCACATGATATTTCTTTTAAAGAAGCTAATATGCCATTCACTAATGCTGCATTTGGCAGTGATGAGTGGGTAATATTAGCAATGTCCCCTTTCGAAGGCTTATCATCAATAGAGGGATTAGTATCTCCATCTAATAAAAATATTATTGGAAATATAACACTGGATGATATCTATTTAACAAGATACCAAATAGAAAAATTAGATAACGGTGTTGGCAAAGAGCTACCCAGCTATGTGAATGGTGGTGTATCCAGCATCGAAAGCATCCGAAGAGTGCATGGTAATGTTGAAGCATCAGCAACAAAAAGAGAGGCAGTGTACAAAGCAGCTATTTATTGGTTACTAAATGACCCAGCATCTTGCAATGGAAAACGAGGAAAACTGACTATTGACGCGTGGGCAGATAAAATCGTGGCAGAAAGAAACAATCCAAAAACAAAGGTTGAACTTGGAAAAGATAAGATAAAAGAATGTCTTAGCTCATCTAAAGCAGGAAGATTTTAAGTGGTAATATTTTATACCATCATAAAAACAAAATAGTGGCACTGATAATTTAGCCCTAACCTTGCCATCATCTGCCGTGTTCATTACATAACACGGCAGGTAATTTCATGACATTAAAAACTTACCCTATCACCGGGCATGCCCGCCCACGGGCTACTGCTGACTTTTTGCAAGTAAGCACAGTTACTCTCTGGCGCTGGGAAAAAAACAATCCTGAATTTCCAAAATCCACACGTATTTCAAAACGGGTAACTGTTTACGATGCACAAGAAATTAGACAGTGGGTAAAAGCTCAATCCTCAGATGCTGATAAATAATATGACGACCTTAGAAAAATGGGAAAGAAGAAAATCTTCCCCATGTATTTATCAGTTCTTTGGTTCGGAACCACGACTTTGTAGCTCTTTGCGGATAATGCGTTTGATCCAAGCAGCCAGTGATTCATCACCATCCTGCTGCTGTGCTTCTTCCATTAACTCACGCAATTCAGGGTCAAGTCTGAACTGGAATGGTGGATTACCACGTCTTTCGTTCTTGTGTGTTGACACGTCAATTACACCTATTGTAATGTGCTTATGTGTAATGACACATTACACACAAGGAATCAAAATAGCAACGCCCCGGAGTGTTTGCGGCACTGCCGAGGCGTCTGACCAAAGCGTTAGATGAGGTAACGAAAATGGCTAAACAGAAGTGTACCTGGTTATTTGCGGCGATCAACCGCAGTCAACGCAATGCCCGTCCTGTGATGTTAAGGATCACCGCAGATAACGAGCGCTCAGCGCGGCGCAGACTTGCCCCGGACTATGTGCTGAGCTTTGCCGGTCGCATTCCCTGTGGAGGTGAACATGCGTAATTATCCGCAACCCGGCGAACGCTGGCAGCATGAGCGTGGCTGGACTGTCACGATTATCAGATTAACTAAAGCCTCGCCCTCCGTGGCGCTGGTTAACCCTGAATTCAGCTGTGAAGTGCTGATTCGTCATGACAGCGACAATAAGCTTTCTTCCTGCCCTCTGGCATGGTTTGAGCAGCGGTATACGCGCCTGTTTAATGCCCCGCTCTTTAAACCTTCGCTAGCTCCCGCGGGGGGTAGCGGCTCTGGCTCGCTGACGCTGCATCCGTCGGTGGTATTTACCCGCTGGCGGGAGCGCAGCATACGGCGTTCTGCTGAACCTGACGACAGTCACTATTCAAAGTTTCTCTGACAAAACACCGCTGAAAACGGAGTAATCCACGATGAATATTTCAAACGGGCACAACGGTGCTCAGGGCCACGCTTTGCCTGAAAAACACAATAGCGGTGCTTTTGCGTATGGGTTGTCAGAGGACGGTTTCGGAAAGCTGGACCGCGCCAGAAAGGCCTGCGACATGTTGCAGCTTCTCTTTTCTGAATACCCCTCGCAGGGCGGAACGCTGGATGCAGGATGTGCGCCAGGCATCGCCGCGCTGATGGAGTACCTGCGGGCAGATTTGACGGATATTGCGCACAGTTGCGAACTGATTGAAGGAGGCACCCAATGAACCAGCCGCAGGTTTCTATTTTTCCGGCAGAAATGACCACTGCGCTTTACCGGCGGGCTATTGCATCGGCCTGGCGCCAGAAAGCGCTGACCGAAACCGGCTGCGATCACTATGGTCCGCACAGCCTGACGGTTGAACGTATTGAAATGGCCATTGCCCTGCATATCGAGTGCGCACTGATTAACGAATATGGCGAAGCACAGGGAGCAGCGGCTGCACTGGCGCTGCTGACTGACATGCTGGAGCCATCATTGCTGACCGCGCCACCGGTACTGACTGTGCGCGGCTGTGAAGTGATGGCGGAGCTGTACCGCACACTTCCGGCGGCATTTGATGACTTCTGCAGCTCGGGTGTATCGCTGTATCAGGGGGAAATATGACAACACAGACGGTTACGCAGATTTCAGCCGCAGCGCGGGGAAAATGGCCCGTCATTCTGCAGATGCTGCGTATTGATGTACCTGAAAACGGCAGGCACGGTCCCTGCCCGAAATGTGGGGGCAAGGATCGCTTCCGCCTCGATGACCTCGACGGGCGCGGGACGTGGATTTGCAGCCAGTGCGGCAATGGTGATGGTCTGGATCTGGTTAAGCTCATAACCGGTTACGGCATCAGAAAGGCAGCGCAGGAGGTGGCGCAGGTGCTTAATGTGCCGGATGTGCAGGAACTGCCCGTTAAGCCCGCCAGGCAAAAAGCCCCTAAACGCGATATGAGCCTTACCGTGGCGGCCCTGATGAAAGAGAGTCACACGGGAGAAAGCCCCTATCTGACCGGAAAAGGGTTCGCCGGATACCCGGCCTCCCTGACCGGGAGCGTGCAGCATATCAGTGGTAAGGATTTCCCTGCCGGTTCCCTGCTGTTACCGCTCACGACAAACGCCGGAGCCGTGACCGGTGCACAGCTTATCGCCCCGACGGGTGAAAAAAGCATACTGCCCGGCAGCACGATGAAAGGCGCGTTTGTGGCGCTCAGCCCGTTACCGTCTGAACCGCCGGTACAGGTGGTGATTACCGAAGGTTACGCCACGGCGCTGACGGTAAGCCAGCTCACCGCCGGATGCGTAGTGGCGGCCATATCGGCGGGCAACCTGCCCAACGTCGCACAGGCGCTGCGGGCACGCTGGCCTGAGGTAAAAATTATCATCGCCGGTGATAACGATTTTCAGGACGGGGGCGAGAATCCCGGCAGATCCTTTGCTGAACGGGCGGCAAAATCAGTCGGTGGCTGGGTGACGCTGCCACCGGGAGAAATTAAAGCTGACTGGAATGACTTCCACCGTGAGCACGGTATTACACGTGCCCGTGAAGCCTTTCGTAACGGTCTTGTACTGTGCGGAGAAGGCCGCACGCAGTTGCCGCACGGGTTCCGTCTTACCCAGGAATATCTCTGGTATGAAAAACAGGTACAGCGCAACGGTGAGACGGAGATCCAGAACGTCAAAATATGCAACCCGTTGCGCGTGACGGCAATCACCTGCGATGCTGATGGCGGTAATTTCGGGCGACTGCTGGAGTGGGAAGATACATGGGGAGAGCGCCGCCGCTGGGCGATGCCGATGGAAATGCTCAGTGGTAGCGGTGAGGAACTACGCCGGGTACTGCTGGTTAACGGGCTGTCCTATATCAGCACCACCGGTGAGGCCCGCGCCCGCCTGATGGAATATATCTCGCTGTGTAAACCGGAACGCCGCGTGACCTGCGTCAGCCGCACTGGCTGGCATGATCAGGTTTACGTCCTGCAGGATGAGGTCAGCGGTGAAGGTGCAGAGGGTGTCATTCTCCAGACCACTTCCGTGCAGGGGCGCGATTTCCGTGTGTCAGGTACAACGGAGGAATGGCGGGAGCACGTTTCCCGTTACTGCACCGGTAACTCCCGCGTGGCGTTTGCCGTCAGTCTGGCCTTTGCTGCACCCCTGTTACGGCTGGTTGGGATGGACGGCGGCGGCTACCACCTCAAGGGGGAATCGACTGACGGTAAGACCACCACCATGAAAGCGGCAACCTCCGTTTGTGGCGGGCCTGATTACTGGCAGACGTGGCGGGCAACCGGCAACGCGCTGGAGGGATGCGCCAGCCGCCGCAACGATGCCGCCATGATGCTTGATGAGATCCGGGAGGTGGACGGACGCGAGGCGGGTAATATCGCCTACATGCTGGCAAACGGTCAGGGCAAGGGCCGTGCCGGTACGGACGGTGAGCTGCGCACCCGTAAGCAGTGGCGGCTGCTGTTCTTTTCAACCGGCGAGCTGTCACTGACCGAACATGCGGCAAAAGCCGGTGAGCGTACCTTTGCCGGGATGGAAGTCAGGATGATCCAGATCCCCAGCGATTCCGGGAAATTTGGCGTATTTGAGGAGCTGCACGGCTTCGACAGCGGCAAGGCTCTGGCGGAACATCTGGAGTGGGCCACGTCCAGCTACTACGGTTCGCCGTTCAGGGAGTGGCTGAAAGCCCTGACCGCTGACCTTAACGGGCTGACGGCACAGGCAAAGTCACTGATGAAGGAATATACAGCCGCCCTGACCCCGAAAGATGCGGGTAATCAGGTAGGCCGGGCTGTGAACCGCTTTGCACTGGTGGCGATGGCGGGCGAGCTGGCAACCCGGCTGGGTATTACCGGCTGGCCTGAGGGTGAAGCGCTGCGGGCAACCCGCGTCTGCCTGAACGCATGGCTGAAAGATCGCGGGCACACCGCCAATCAGGAAGATATTGCCGCACTGGAGCAGGTACGCAGCTTCTTTACCGCGAATCAGTACAGCCGCTTTGCTGACTGGCACGACGAGCGTAACCGCCCCGGCAATATGGTGGGCTGGCGCAGGGTGGAGAAAGGCAGTACCGCGCAGGGCACGGAGGCCGTCACCACGTTCTACGTCATGCCGTCCGGCTGGAAAGAAATCTGCCGGGGATTTGACCCGCGCAAGGTGGCGCGTCTGTGCGCGGATCGTGGATACCTGCTGCCCTCCACCGATGGCAAGCTGCAGACAACCATTCGCCCGCCAGAGATGAATCCCCGCAGACTCTATGTCTTCAACAGCGAGGTGCCGGGTTAAGGCTTTGCGTGAGTCTTATTTATTAAGGGTAACAGGTGAAACAGGTGGAACACCCGTATTTTACAAGGGCTAAACCTGTTTCACCTTCTGAAATAGTGAGGTGGAACAGGTGGAACGCCAGCCGATCCGCTGTTCCACCTTGTTACCTGCGATGTTTCACCTGTGATGTGCATATAAATGTTTTACAAAACAATGCTGTAACACCTGTTCCACCTGTTTCACCGCATCCGGGACATAAAGCAGGCTGAAACAGAGGCATTTTTATCTGGCTGGCTGTCATGGCCGCGTCTGAATAACCGCAAACGCCCGTTGTGCCAGCCACCACACACTGAGCGCCGATAGTGCGCTTGTGTCAGTCACGACACAATTGACGTAACGAACCAACCCGGCAGGAGAAGTCATGAACAACACCGCAGAGAATAACAACCTTTCCACTTTTCCGGCTGTAACGCAGCAGGCAATGGAAACCCTGAACACGGCCAGAAGCGCATGGCTTGAAGCACGTCGTCGGCAGAAAGCGGCAGCGGATAATATTGCGACAATCCGCCAGCGCCGGGCTGAAATGGAAGCCACGACGAACGCGCTGAATGAGGAGTGGCGCACGCTGTTTCGTGAAAGTCAGGGCGTAGTCTCAAAGGAAATGAAAAAACTGCGCACGGAAATTGCGCTGGGACGAGAAACGCTTGAGGATTTTGATGAACTGCTGGCAGCTCAGGAAAGCGAAAATGCCTTATTACCGCAGGAAGCCGGGAAATTAGCCGGGCAGTATATCAGCGCACATAACACCCTTGTGGAAATTCGCGCAAAGCAAATCTGGGAAGACTTCATGCAGGCGCATGGTAAGGCGTTAATCCAGACACTGAGCCTGCTCAAAACCACAATGGGGCGGGAAGCCAGTGCCGTTGTGGGGGTGGTGAATTCAGTTAATGACCCGGACACACTGCTGAAAGACTTTATTCACAAACATATCACCAAACCGGCTCTTGCTAACACTGCGATGCCGGAACTGGACCCTGTGTTTAAACTGGCGGGCGTTGCGCCGGATTATGCGGCTCGTGTCGATTTAAGCAAAATCCCGTCACCGGCGGCCCTTCACAAAATGAAGATCCGTCAGGAACGTGAAGAGCTGCAGAAACGTAACCGTGATATGGAGGGTATCTGATGGCGCTGAAATGTCCTGAATGCGGCACCGTTGCACACGCCAGAACCACCGCCTATGAAGCACCGTCGGTTAAACGCTCATGGTATCAGTGCCAGAATCTTGAATGTTCCTGCACATTTACCGCTCTGGAAAGTGTGGATAAGATAATTATGAAGCCCCGGCGCAATGAACAGGAATCAGACAAAGCACAAATGCCGGAAAAACAACAGCAAACGCTCAATCGCTATGGCTCTGCATCAAAGTTATCAAGCCGCCAGCAAATCCCTGTCTGATTAGCAAAAAACGCCTACCTAATCCCGGCCCGGCACCGGGATTTTTTACGCCTTTTTCCTGGCTGGCCTGAGAGCGCATGAGTGCATGTCTATGGCGCATGAAAACGCATGAGTCTCATGCATCATTTTTGACGTGAAAGCCCTTGTGTGGCGGCTCCTGAGGCGATTTACGGGGTGCATGAAAACCATTCTGTTAAGCGAAGCGGGCAGGCGGGCGGGGCTGCTCGCGCTGAGGGGAGATCTAGGGAACTTACGTTAATCGGTCTTGAACACGCTTTAACCTATATCATATGATTATGCTCTGATGTTGGTATCTGCGTCTAATGTCTTTCTTTCATCAACTTTTTCAGCATTAGATACTAGTAAAAGACTAATAATACCAACTTAAATTTACCTATAGCATTTTGTAGGTATGTTAGATGACAATAACTCTATATGGATAAAAAATGAATAGGAAATTTCAAGTTTTCATTTCATCAACTTTTACAGACCTCATTGAAGAAAGGCAAGCTGCGGTAAGTGCCATATTAACTGCCGGGCATATACCTGCGGGAATGGAGCTATTTAAGCCTGGAGACAGAAGCCAGTTAGAAATTATTAAGCGCTGGATAGATGAGTCAGATATCTACATCCTTATTCTGGGAGGGCGTTATGGAACGATTGCTCCCGGCAGTGATTATTGCTATACAGAGCTCGAATATGATTATGCTTTAAGTACAAACAAACCTCTATTTTCGATAGTCATTGATGACGAATATCTAGATGAAAAAGTTAAAACAGTTGGTAAGGAAGTTCTTGAATTAGATAACCCGACAAAATATGAAGCTTTCAAACAAAAGGTCAAGGGGTATCCGGTGGAATTTTTTCGGGATATTAAAGATATACAAATATCAATTTATAAGACACTTCCTCAAATTGGTGTCGAGAGAAATCTCCTTGGGTGGGTTTCTGGAAAGGAAATATCAGAGTCAAGTGTGTTAATAGAACAAATATCTAAACTAACGAAGGAAAATGAAGCTTTAAAATCTGAGGTTGAACTTCTCAGAGCTGCACGTTCTCCTGAAAGTAAAGCTATAGTAAAAAAACCATCTGAGGAAGAGTTCAGTAAAATATATAAGCTATTTGAAAATACACAGTTAACGATCCCGACAAAATTATCCGAAACTCCAGAGCCAGTTAAAACAACAGCAATGCGACTCATTTTGCTGTATAGAGGAACTATTCTTTCTGGGTTAAGATCAAATTCGACTGACTTAGCTGGTTTTTTGGTTAGAAATGTTTGCACGTTAATGATGGTCCATGGCCTACTCAAAACAACGCCAATAATGGAAAATCGATATCTTCGATACGAGTTAACTGAGAAAGGTGCCGCATTTTTCTCATATATCGATTTACGTAACCTTCCCGATTAAATAAAAAAGCCACTTCAGTGGCTTTTTTATTACTCAAGTGTATAAGGTTCAAAACTAATTATTTTCTCGCCACACCAGTCGTTCAGTTCCTGCAGTCGCTTCTGTAGCGGCATCAGTTCGTTGCGAACAAAAACACGGCTGGCTTTTTCTACATCTCCAAACCCCCCAACGTTACTCGGCATGATTCCCATCATCTGCGGTGGCACGCGGTGCGCTGCCATCATGTCATCACGGCTCACGTTCTTGATGTTCAGAAACTCATCTTTCGCCGCAACTTCGGATAGGGGGATGATCTGGATGCCATCTTTTTTGCCATTGGGTGAGTACATAAAGAGATTGCGAAAATTGCCCGGTCCTTTGGCACTTTTCATTGCCTTGCGGATGTTGTTCACATCCTCCTGATTCTGCGCAGCGTCGGTCATGTACATGATGAAGCCTACATGGCTGCCGTTGATGTAATATTTCCGACGGAACAGCGTTGCGGACTCGTTGAGCAGGGTTGACGGAATGGCGGAGAGATAACCGGGCAGCCCGTAAATCTCTTGGTTAATATCCGGCTCCATCAGATGAAAAATGTTGCCTCTGGTGAACTCATAAGGCTGCATCGTCAGGCCGTAGTTCACAAACCAGTAGGATTCTAGGTCAACGCCGCGCCGGGTATACTTTGCCAGCGCTGGCTCCAGTGAGAGGACACCACCCAGCCAGTTGGTGCGCTTTTCCAGATAAGCATTACCAAACACCAGATAATCCTGAACGAAACGGGCGAAAGACTGCTGGCTGAGCAAGCGGTGTGGGATGAAGGTGCTGCTGAGAATGTCACGCTTAACAGCAATTGGTGAACTGTGATGCACGGCAGCGCGGTAGGTACGTGCCAGCCCGGCAAAACTGACCGGCGGTTCATACCAGCGATCAATCTGTACGCACTCCACATAATCAAGCAGCTCGCGCCGGTCCAGTACCGGAATGGGATCGCCAAAGGTGAAGCATTCTGCAGAGGGCTGCGGTTCTGTTGCTACAGTGACCTCAGGTACGGGAGTTTTGTCCGGGTTATCCATATTTTTCTCGCTGTGAACAATTCTTGAGTGATCAGGTGTGTCGTGAACAGTACAACGATATTTGCTTGACGGTCTGATTACTGCGGGCGGGTATTGTGTCAAATTCGATACAATAAAGGGTTTTATGAATGAGAATACGTCATATCACATGGGGGATGGTATACACGGTTAAACCCGGTTATAGCGCTGGATGGTGAGTGATTTAAAGCCATTCTGGTATACATAAAATGAAAAAAATACTTTAGGGTGTATCCCCCTGACTTCCCAGAGTTGGCGCTGGTTTGCGAGCAGCATTGTATAATGCGTGGGGTGTGATAACTTTTTTGCGCATTTTTCAACCTTTTCGCAGATTTGCCAGCCCCCTGCCCCGTCGTTTTTTCATCCAACTATTCATTATTGAAACTGACGGAATAGGCCGATCTCTATGGCCTTAATGAGATGTTTTTATCGTTTGATGGTATCCATGATGGTATCAACAAAACAACCACTTAAATTACCTTTATAAAACATAGATATAAATACATTTTCGATTCCTGCAGGGACACCATTTATCAGTTCGCTCCCATCCGTACCAGTCCGCAAAATCCCCTGAATATCAAGCCTTCCGTAGATTCACAGTTCGTAATGGTTCGCGTCAGATCGTTGACAGCCGCACTCCATGACGGGTAAAAAGTGGATAAAATAATTTTACCCACCGGATTTTTACCCATGCTCACCGTTAAGCAGATTGAAGCAGCAAAGCCGAAAGAAAAACCATACCGCCTTCTCGATGGTAATGGCCTGTACCTTTATGTCCCTGTATCCGGGAAAAAGGTATGGCAGCTTCGCTACAAAATTGACGGTAAGGAAAAAATACTGACCGTAGGAAAATATCCGCTAATGACTTTGCAGGAGGCAAGAGATAAAGCATGGACCGCGAAGAAAGACATCTCGGTTGGCATCGATCCGGTAAAGGCGAAAAAGGCTTCGTCTAACAACAATTCCTTTAGTGCCATTTACAAGGAATGGTACGAGCACAAGAAGCAAGTCTGGTCAGTAGGCTATGCAAACGAACTTGCCAAAATGTTTGATGACGACATTTTACCCATCATCGGCGGTCTTGAGATTCAGGATATTGAGCCGATGCAACTGTTGGAAGTAATCCGCAGATTTGAAGATCGCGGTGCAATGGAGCGAGCCAACAAAGCACGCAGAAGATGCGGCGAGGTTTTCCGTTACGCTATTGTCACCGGAAGGGCTAAATATAACCCGGCACCTGACCTTGCAGACGCCATGAAGGGATACCGCAAGAAGAACTTCCCGTTTCTTCCTGCAGACCAGATCCCGGCATTCAACAAAGCACTGGCAACATTTTCAGGAAGCATCGTATCGCTCATTGCGACCAAAGTTTTACGCTACACAGCCCTAAGAACGAAAGAGCTTCGTTCCATGCAATGGAAGAACGTCGATTTTGAAAACAGGATTATCACCATCGACGCCAGTGTGATGAAGGGCCGCAAGATTCATGTTGTTCCTATGTCAGACCAGGTGGTTGAACTCCTCACTACGCTAAGCTCAATCACCAAACCAGTATCAGAGTTTGTTTTTGCCGGGCGCAACGATAAGAAGAAGCCAATCTGCGAGAACGCGGTATTGCTTGTGATCAAACAAATCGGCTATGAAGGTCTGGAAAGCGGTCACGGATTCAGGCATGAATTCAGCACGATTATGAACGAGCACGAATGGCCTGCTGACGCTATTGAAGTGCAGCTGGCACATGCCAACGGCGGATCTGTGCGTGGAATTTACAACCATGCTCAGTATCTCGATAAGCGCAGAGAAATGATGCAGTGGTGGGCGGACTGGCTTGATGAAAAGGTGGCGTAATGCCACCCATCACACCACCCTGTCGTCTTCGATCACACTGTTGATGAAGAACGTCACCCGCCCCAGAACCTCAACTTCCTCCGCCGCCTCCACTTCGATCGCTTCACCATCATCCGTGATTAATGCCCTTCCCATCACTCTGGCAAATTGCGTTCTGCCGCCAGATAAAATCAGCAGAACCTGATTCTGTACCAGCCTGGTGCACGGTTCGATAACGGCAAAGCCGGATGATGTTTCGAGGATGCGGCTGTCCATGCCGATCCCGCAGATACGCTCCGGTGTTAACCGCTGCTCTACGTAGTCGCCCGCCGGTGAAGGAAAACCCATCAGTGAATCCTCCCCATGTTGCGCAGGATCCAGTAGTGATTGTCGGTTCCGTCAGTTGTCTTGTCGGTGAAGTCGGGCTGGTAGCGCTCTATCCACTCGTTGGCGTCGGCCAGGGTGAAATGATGGTGAACCTTCGCCAGCTCCCGAACGAAGTCAGAAGACCTCAGGCATTGGTAACCTTTGGGGTTTAGCTGTATTGCGGCCACAAATGCGGCGTGAATGTCGGAACGGCGGGGCATGATCTGCACTCCTTTTACTGTTTTTATATACAGTAGTTTTAAAGTGAGTGCAGATCAATGCGGTGACGCCTATCAATTCGCGCCGCCGGGTTTATTTGAACTTACGAATCAGCAACTGCGAAATTCGCACCGTTCTGGCAATGTTCCTCGTTGCGTAAACTCCGCCGATAATCCCACCGCCGCAGAACTTACCCTGCGTCCAGTCCCCCGTATAGTTCAGTACGGGGGTGTCTATGGTCTCCCACCCATCGTAGACCTTAACGGTCTGAGTCGTAGGCGAGGTTTTTTCGCAGCGGATGAGGAACTTTCTTGCCCTATCGGTGGGACTGTAAACATCGTCTATCCCGGTCTGGATCTGAGGATAGGGAGCGGAACCCTGGTATGGATAACGAAGCTGGAGCAGGTTGAATGTTTTCGACGTGGCATACAAAAGCAGGCAATTATCCTCCTGATAATTATCTGCAGCTCCAGAGTTTCGGTTGAGGGATTTACCGCCGAAGAACAGGAAGCCCGTATCGGTATCGAAGAAACCTTCAACCAGTATTTCGACCTTATCACCAACCTGCCCGATATCAGCACAGTTCGTTCCGTCAAACATTTCAGGGTTCATAAACGCCACGCGGTTATTCTCCGTGTTCGCCTCAAACCGGAAATCGAGGGGACCAGTTTTCTCCAGCGCATTCACCTGCACATAGTTTGGCGCGCCGTAGTTGTTCACGTAACCAAACGTGTCCCTCGCTTTCCAGAACGGATTGAACTCAAACCAGCCGCCCCAGAATGCTCCAACTCCGCTCGTTGCTGGTGCGATCACCTGGATACGGTTAAGCCCGTATTTCAACTTGGTAAGGTAGAACGGACGGTCTGTCGCGTTGATGGCTGCTTCGTTCTCACCGGTATCTGGAAGCTCTTTATCGTAATAGGCGGAGGAGTTACCGAGCGAAAATACCTTCACTCGGGGCAGTTGATCAGCAGCATACGCAGAGCCAATATTGCTGTTGCCAAAATTGCGGTATATCAGGGAATCCTGATTACCCTCGCTCCACACGAAGAAGTCAAAGATAACCTCGCTCGCCACATAGTCTGCGGCCTGGATGTACCAGATCCGCGGGAATCGTGAGTATTTATATCCCTCGGAACCAGTATCAGGAACCCAGCTGGAGGTGTAATCCTTCGAATATCGCATCCGGCTGTCCATCCAGCAGATACGCTCAATATCCGTACCGTAGCAGCGAAGAATGTCAGGCATAAACGACTGAGCGATAAAGGACGCTTTCATCGCATGACCAACGTCCCCCCAGTGCAGACCGTCAGGCTGGAGTTCATACTGGTTGGAGTAATCGCTGTTTTTGGACATCCATGTTTTTTGCATGAAGTCCTGATCGATAATGGACACCCCCAGCACCTCCGCCATGTATTTTTTCGCGGCATCGATCTGGGCTGCCGCTTCTTCATTGTCACGCCCGGAAGTACCTGAGTTCCAGCCGTTGTAGGAGCGCCAGTTTGCATCGCAGGTCGTGAGTACGGGTGTGGCGCCGGCTGCGATAACCTTCTTCATGACCTCGATTGTTTGCGCGATATGCTCGGTGATTTTATTTCCTGCATCTGTAATATCATTCAGCCCGAAGCTGATGAGCACGATATCCGGGTTAGAAGGAATGTAGGGGTTTTGCAGGACGATTTTATCAAAGTAATAATTTACCCAGCCGTTCTGCATTTGCTGGCCGGAATACCCGGCGTTATAAACGCTGATGTTGTTGTTGCGATGGTATTGCCGAAGAATTGTTTGCAGTCTGGCACACCATGCATTGGGCGCTTCTGCGTTATGGTCACTGTTGGCCAGAGGTGCAGTGGCCCACGGGAAGCCAGTTACAGGCGTGGTGGGGTTTGCCGTCCACCCCGTGGAGCCAGTACCATCCCCGGTCGAATCGGCAATACTGGTAATAATAACCGTCTCTCCGGCATGCATTTTTGCGGCCCAGTAATCCAGGGTTTTAATATGTCCCTGAAATAATGGTGCCGCGGCGCTGAGAATTAACTGCCGAAGAGAGGCATCTCCTACGGAAACAAAATGGGAAGAGTCAGTTGCATCCCACGAGGATTTTGTTGTCCCGGCTGTTTTATAAGGTGGTTTGGTACCAGCAGATAACTTATAGAATTCACCGTCATAACGAATCAGTTCGTTGTATTCAGAAACAGTAATAAGACCGTCTTCATAATCTCCAATTACGTCATAGCCCGCATTTTCAATAAAGGTGCGAAATCGCGTCTCCTGATCAGCAATCTGATTATTGAAGTCATATTCCATTCCACTCCACGATTTACGTATCCGACCCAGCCTGTCGGTCCATGTTTTGTTGGTAATTCCATTTACCGCCTGGTCCAGGTTCTGAGCGTTATCACGTAAATCGCGTGGGTCAGTTGAATCCAGCGGGTTAAGAGTGTTGTATGGTGCCATTGTATTTCTCCAGCATAAAAAAACCCGCCGGAGCGGGTTATGCAATTAAGTGTGTTTTCAGGAGACATCGCCGGGATAGCTGGCGTCATCGTACTTATATTTATCGGGATGGTACTGAATGGCTGAAATACTGCTGGTCCCATCACCTCCGGGAGAAATCTCGCTAACCAGCGCGTCATAGCCAATACGGGATGACGAACAGAACAGCAACCGTGGCGGTTCAATGCAGGGGTTGTCCATCTCCCATTGATCCGGGGCCAGCGCCGCGCTGTAAGGGATGCTCAGGGTGTAATCATCAATACGGGTTGGAACCTGTAGCGCCGAAGCTCTGCCGTCCTGGTACCGGATCACAACGCGTGGATTTGGAAAGGTCCAGTCTGGCGACTCACTGAGCACCAGGGTGATTGCATTACTGTTCCATGTCATGTCGGTGATGAGGCAACTCAACGTCTGGCTGCCCGGGATGTCATCGGTCAGGATGATGCGATCCATAAACTGGTAGCAGAGTGCGTCCAGCTCTGTGCTGGTCGTGTGCTGCAGACGCTGCAGACCGTAACCCAGCAGTCGGCGCATGCCGATCCGGTATGCCCGATTCTTATCCACCACTCCCTCAAGCTTGTAATCCTCCACCTTTACTGGTGTAGGGTTCCCGGACAACCGGCACTGCACCGTTTCTTCCGCCCACGTCGTTCCGTTGATATAGGTGACATCGACCCCGTCGAAATCATCCTGACTCGGTGCCTTAAACGCAGTCTGCAGTTCTTCGGTTGTCTCCTGCGGCGTGATCATCCCTGTCCAGTTCTTTACGCCTTCGCGACCGGCGGAGACCAGACCATCTGACAGCAGAAAATAACCCATGCCTGCCCCGGTGATGATCTTCAGCACCTCCAGTGCTGATTTACTGTCGCCGGTTGCCCAGTCGAATGTCTCGCCCCGTGGTGTCCAGTAGTTCTGCTCCAGCGCATCAATCGCGGCGCGGTCAATCTGTTCTGGCCGAAAGCCGAGGGATTCCAGGACGAGGTAAAGCGCCCCGCTGATGCTGCGTGAAACGTGGCCGTTATAAAGCCGTGTGGGCGTAACGTTAATGCGGCGATCGGACTGCGCAGCCAGTCGGTTGCCGGTTCGCACGGTCAGCGCCATAGTTGTTACGCCATTATATCGCCGCGGGCGAGCAGGTAACCGGGAGCGGAGTGCCTGCCAGAATACCTGGTCTCGAGTGCTGCCACCTGCCACTGGCTCTTTTCTCCTCATTCTGACCTCATACTGACCAGCCGGAACGGAGAAAGCCCGGGTAAACCCTATCTGATTTTCTGTTTTTCTTTTCCAGCTCAGCACCTGTTCAGTCCATTCCCCCGCTGTCGCTGCATTTCGATACTGGATAATGATCTCAACCGTCTGATTCTTTTTGTTCCCTTTATTGCTGTACTTAACCAGGCCGTTCTGAAAATTAAGGTTCACTTCAAACCGGGTTGTGGTTTCACCATCCGGGCACACCAGAAACGGCCCACCCAGTCGAAATCATCGTTAACACCGGTAATACTTGCATCCAGCAGGGTGCGATCAGTAAATCCTGGCCATCCACTGTCAACCGTCACCACATCCACTGTTGCAGGCGGATTGCCTTGCTGCGCCTGGGTGATCAATACGCGTTCAATCGTAATGGTCTGACTGTCAATGTCAGTGATGCGGTATTTATTGTCGGCGTAGCCAATCGAGATGCGCTGCGTGCCTGCCGGGATACCTGTAAACGGTTTGCCGGTGGCGCTGTTATATGCCAGCGTAATATGGGCACGCACCTCCGGAGTGCCGCCGGATGACTTAACACCCGGCGTGCTGACGGGTGCATCACCAAATACCGATTGCGGCAGTGTGCTGTGGGTGATCGCCCCACCTGAAAAGGGGCTGTTTGATTCGGCGATCTCAATACGCCCTGCGTTATCGCGTGCGATTAAGCCGGAACCCGTTAACTGGGAGCTGATGGTTGAAATCAGTCCGCTCATGGTAACGTAACTGGTCAGCAACGAAACGGGCCATGATGTGCCCTGCCACGTAACAGTGAACGTCACTGGCGAGGCGGTGAAATCATAGGTTGAAGGCGCGGCGCTGGCGATGACGCTTGCAGCCGACCCGCCAACGCCCGGAACTGCGGGAACCCAGGGAGTATAACTGGCAATGAAGAGTTCATAATCTGAGTTGTTAAAACCCAGATTTACAGGCATGCCCACCACCGGCGAAAGTTCGTCCATCTCCCCATAAATGACGCTGTATCCGCCAGAATTAGACACGGTCCATGACGCAGGAGCCTCGATGGTGATGATGGTGCCCGCAACCCATGATGCCGGCACGTCTGCATCTTCATCGCTGCTGCCTGTTGATATGAGGGTAACTGTATTGCCGCTGACCAGCACCGCGTCGGCGCTGACGCTGACGGTTTGCGGGCCGCTTGAACCGAGATCCAGACCCGCGGTGCCCGAGTTCGTGTTTCCCACTTCGCCTGAGTTGTACCAGTTCTCTGTTCTGCTGTCGGAAGAAACGTCCGCGCCAGGAGGGTAGATGGTGTAACTGACATCATCACCGAATGCAGAAATTGGCGTGTTGCCTATTCTGATATCGGATTTAGGCAAAGAAACATTTCCAACGCCAACAGCGACGAACATGCTGGTAACGAAGCTGGTCTCGCCAACGAAGCGGCTGACCGGCTGCATGACATAGTCAGGCCAGACACGGTAGCGGCCAAAGATTTCCCGTACCGGGTCGCCAAGCTTCGCCATGTTGGCTTTGGCCGGGTTGAGATCGAGCTGGTCACCGCTGCCTGGCTGGCTGGCGGCCCCCGTCTGCATCGTGCTCATCATGTAAAGGGAGTACGCCGCTGACGCGACGGCCACGCTGACGGCAACCCACAGCGCAATTTCTGCTCCGGTACCATATGGTACCGGATACATACGCACATCACTGTCAGGCCGAATGGTGCACAGTGACCAATCGGCTGGCGGAACCGGAACACCGGCAATTTCCACCGCGATTGGGTGCTGTTGTTCTGGCGTCCATCCCTCAACGTTCTGTGCAAACCAGGCGCTGAGGGTCATCGTTTCGTGTTCGTGCTTTTCCAGCGGTTCGCCGGGTAACCGGGAGGGGTAGATGCGGATCGTCACTGGTAATACTCCACGCGGACAAAGCGGCGCGCAAATCGCGCCAGCGGCAGGAAGGTCACATTAGTGCGCGGATTGCACTCAGCTGCATGCAGCGCGCCGTCAATCTCCACAACGATCGCGACATGCGTCACCACAGATCCTGAATAGCAGGCAATGCCCGCGCCCGTCACAGGCTCGCAACGCTGCAGGGCGGTCATCAGCCCGCGCGCCTCCCGGTCAAGGCCGTTATCGTCCCTGGTGACCCCGGCGAATTCAGGCCACGGAGCCAGGGCCAGATCGCGCCGGATTTCGTTAACGATGCCAAAGCAGTCGAGGGCGGGGAAAACGCGGCCGCCCTTCTGCCACTCGACAGAACGGTATTTATCGGGATTGAACATGATGATTTCCTACTGCAGGTAACGTAATCCGGGGAACAGTGGCAGCGTATAGCGAAATCTCGGCCACGAGGTATCGAGGATATTCATATAGCCGGCGGTGATCTGCACTTCTGTGGCCGTCCAGTAACCTTCCTTTATCGTCAGGGTGAATGGCGGTGCAGCAGGTGCAGACAGGTCAGAAGAAACATACCGGCGGAACGTCAGGGAAGCACTGGAAAGGTTATCAAGAGCATTGCGGATTGCAGTCGAAACCACGCCGTCGATATTGCTGATGGCAAATTTAAGATCCTGCGTACCATCTGAGTTGCGCGCCGGCAGCGACACGTCGATTGCAGAGCCGGTAAAAGTAGCCTGCGCACCGCTCTCAAGGGTAACGGTGATATCTTCCCAGCCGCGGGTTAGCCAGTAACTCTGGCCACCAACGGTAATCTGAAGCGTGTCCAGGATTACCTCATCGCCGCCGGATGCGTACAGCCGGTTGAGAACTGCACTGGTCATGCTTCAGGCCACTCCCTGTTTAATGCCACATCGATAATGTCGGAGCCCGCAACCAGCCCGGGGAAATTGCCCCAGCCAGGCGGAAGTAATGGGCGCTCGTATAATTCAAGCTCAGCTGAATAGCGCCAGAAGTTTCCGCCTTCCAGAAATGGCCCCTGGTAGATATCCGTAAAGCGACATACTTTTGCCGCCTCCCCTCCCGGTGTTCGCAAGTTCATATTGAACCAGGCAGCACCATCGGTAATCGCATCGCGGTACCAGGCCTCAAACGCCTGAGCCTGAGAATCAGTAAGCAACCAGGAAACAGTTGCGACAGTTGGGGTTGAGGTATAACGCCGACGTTGCCGCGCTCGCCCGCTGGTCATTTGCGTTCTGGCTATTGGACTTACGGGACGCAGCCCATACCCTTCCTGTAGCGGTACGGGCAGTGCGTCATGCGGATAGTTAATGCTTGTTGAAATAGCCATCAGCGTTTTTTCCTTCCTACCGCCCACCCACCGTTAAGAGCCTTGGACGCCTTCCCCGTTCCAGCTGCCAGATCGTTGGTGGTCATCTGGTATCCTAATTTAGCTCCACGCATCACCGCACCTTCAATAAGCATCAGGGTGCGCTGGTCGGTATCGCCGTGAATTTCCAAGGGTATATTGATGTTTGGGGCCTGGCCGCCAGTTGATTGCCTGCCAACACGGTCAAGGGTGGCGTCCAGTTTTGCGCTGGTTTTAGCTGTAGTAACCCGCTCGCCTTTTTGTAAAAGCCATGTCCCCGTTTCAGGTACTGAGTCGATGCCGTCATGAGCCTGACCTTTAAGAGCCGTGCTGACTCCAAGCATCAGCACCCCGGCGCTGGCTGCTGCAGCTGTAGCGGCTGGACCTGCCAGAGCTGGCCCGACATATGGAACACCAATCATAGCGGTGAAGGCTTGCAGAGCGGCCATTGCAACCTGAGCTGCCGCGTACTGGAGCAGGGCTGCGCCCATAGACTGAATAAACGTGGATGCGAAGTCTTTCACGTTCATTTTTCCGGTTTCAGCCCACTCGACGATCATATCGGTTAAGCTGCTGAATGCCTGCGCACCAACCTCCTGCATATTGCTGTACAGATCCATAGAGGCTTCAATCTGCGTGGCCAGTCCTGAAACAAAACCAGCAGTACCATCATTTCTGAGCTGATCAACTTGTTGATAATATTCCTCCTGAATGCGGAGGCGCTCTGCGAGCGAGTCGTTAAGAGCTTCAGTTTCTCGGTCGTACAGACTTTTGGTAATATCACCAGACTGATATTGTTTCTGAAGGTCTGCCTGCTGGGAAAGGAAGTCAGCCTCTATCCTGAGACGTTCACGCATGCGTTCACGCTCTTCATCCCCTAACCATCTGCCAGCAATATCAATATCCAGCGATGCTTTATCGTTTCGGTTTGAGGTTTGCAGGTTAATGATAAACTCTGCCAACTTTAGATTTTCTTGGTTCAGCTTCTTAATATCATTGAGTCTGTCGACTTCAGTGGCGAGCTGGGTAAGTCGCTTTTTTTGAGTATCGTTCAGGCCTGTTAATTTACCGTCCGCGATATCAAACTGAAGGCGCTGAAGTTCAGTTACCTCGGTTACTTTCTTTCCGGTCGTATCTATAAGGGCGATTTGTTTCTGATAGGACAACTCAGTAGCTTTAAACGCACTCTCAAGCTTTTTAGCTCCAGCGTCAGGAGATGTCTTGCCGTTACTTTCCCCTGCGCCAAGGTTGAAATTAGTTTTAGTTACTCCTTTACCTGATACGGTTGCAGGGGTAAGCGGAAGGTTATTAAGCGACTTAATTAGCGAAGCACGGCGTTGAAGCTGTTCAAGCTCCGCCCTTTTACCAGCGGTATCCATGCCGATTCGGTTTACGTCAGCAAGGAAACCTTTGTCATCAAGGTCGGCTTGAAGATTTTTTATCCGCCTCTCTATTTCATCAAGGGATGCATTTGCACCTACGGACTGGCCGCCTTTATAGAGATCAATTAGCTTACCGGCCTCAGCCCCTACCTTTACAAGCCAGGTTGCCAGGTCAACCACTCCGCCAACCAGATCTGTTATTCCCTGAATCACCGCCGGGTCTTTAAATACATTACCCATATCGGTGATGGATTTCTGGAGTCCAGACAAATCAACGCTTGCCAGGCCGGTAGCAATTTCAATTTTTACGCCATTTACTTGCGTCTCCATGTCTTCAAACAAGGAGTTAACTTTGACCAGTTTCTCAATATCAGTATCATTCGGCGCTACGCCAAATTTCTTGGCCGCATCCATATACTGGCGAAGCTTCTCGCCACCCTGATCAAGAATCGGAAGCAGCTTGGATAGGTCATTCCCAAGGCTCTCAAGAATTGTTGTCTTTTCAGCATTGGTATTTATCTTGCCCAGCGCATCACTAATGGCCAGCAGCTGCTTATCGGGGGACTCTCCGGCCAGTTTTTTTGCGGACAGGCCTAAGGCGTTAAGCGCATCAACTGCCTCGCCTGATTTATTTAGTACCGCATCACCAATCTTGTCGCCAATATCTTTGAAGATATCGGCCATCTGATCCCCAGAAACTCCCGCTTTCTCAGCGGCGTACTGCCAGGCAAGCAAGGACTGTGTGGACATGTTGAGCGACTTAGCCCAGCGATCTGTCTCAGTAATTTGCTTTGATGTTGTTTTTAAAAGATTAAACCCAGCAACGCCCACCCCAACAGCAGCGGCGCTTGCCGCAGTGGCAAATCCTGTAAATGCTGTTGCTACTGCCTTTGCATCATCCTGGACTTGCTTTCGCCATTTTTGTGATGCTCTTTCAGCTTGGCTAAGACCGCCAACGAATCCTCCAACTTTGGCTATCAGATCAATCGTCAGTGTACCCAGGGATTTGCCAGCCATGTAAACTCCAGATATAAAAAAACCCAGCCTGAGCTGGGTTTAGATAGGAAACAACGGTGTTATTGCGTGTTGAAATTTCGTGTTAACTTAAAAGTTATTGATTGGTTATTGGCTTCAAGGATATCAAGTATCGCGCCCTTGTAGCGAATTGTTTTGGATTCAGAGAGATCATATTCAACTTCATTCGAAAAGGCGGGGCGAGCCAAGCCATCCGAATACTCCCTATAACCAATATTTATTTTATTACCAACCTTTCCGTTATAGATTAGCGTCTGCTGGAAAGAGCTTTTAACCGATGAATTCAGTTTGACCTTGCTGTAGGATTTACCTGTATCGCACTTTGTCCCGTTAAATACGGTGATGATGCAAATTTCACCTGAGTTTTTTAATTGAATATTTTTAACCGGATCGTTAATCATTGGCCTATAAGGTATGACTGCCCCAGTCCGGCTATTGATTCCGCTGAAAAACTCCGAGTCTCCCTTTTGACCGACTTTAGCGTAGTCACCCGCTGGGATAACATAATAAAAGCTTTCACCAATTTGCGTAGACTGCTCGAAGTGAATAGCATCGCTACTTGAGTCTACACCCTGTTTAACCATTTCCTCGCCAACATATGTTGTTGTTGAAGTATTCAATGGCGGAACGCTAAAGCTCTTTTCCTGAGGAATGTAATTGTAAACTGGAGCAGTACATCCAGACAGTAAAAGCGCTCCAAGCGCCAAAGCTAAAACCTTTTTCATTAATTGTTCCCTTTGATTGCAATCGGAAACATCTTAACCAAAAAGTTCTTTACTGCAATGGCAAAGGTCGATTTGTTGATCTCAATCGACCTCAGGAGGAAAGCTCGCAGTTAATCGGGGTTGGCTGAATAGTAGTTATGCCCGATTTAACTCGTGTAGTTACCTCCGCCCAGACCAAGTAAGCCTATACCCACTCCTGCATGGCTTGATCCAAAGAAATGGCAGGCTCGTTGATGTGCGGTGCGAAATCACTGACGCGGAAAGAAGGGGTGTCCTTACCCTTATTGACGTTCGCCACCACTGAGGCGACCATCGCGGCTCCCCACTCTGTCCGCATCATGGGATTCAGGCCACCGTACCGGCTTCGGTATCTGAGCCAGAGATGGAATTCTCTAAGGCTGAGTCGCTCTTGAGCTTCTGCGATTGTCCTTCCCCCGATGCCATTGAGGACGAGCTCGCACCAGACTTCATCTTCAGCCGTGAGGTCGTCTTTCCCAACTCATTCACCTCCTGAATGGCAACCAGGAGCGCCACCGTTAGCGCACCGTCAAGGGCGCCGCGGTCAGGGTCGGCCTCACCAGTAATATCCTTCGCAGTAAACACAGGGTTTCCAGCCTCATCGCACACTGCAGCCGCGATATAACCAGCCACGCCATCAATCTTACCGGCGCTGGCCTGAATGCCCTGGGTCGCAGCGTGGTAACCAGCGGGGCGGATGAATACAGTAGCTGTCAGCTCTTCCTTGCCCTGCTTCCAGGTGATTTCTTTCTCGATCGGTCGGCCAGTGAAAGCACCCGCTTCTTTGAGATTATTTAGAGTAAGCTGCATGAATTATGCTCCTTGGATACTTAGGGTTTGCGGGGATTTACCCCGCATATTAATTAACTACCAGCTTGCGCTTTTGGTACCCAAACAGAAGGGCCTGATCGCTGGACCGTAGCGGAAGTGGCGACCACAGTGTTCGCTGCAAAGTCGAACGGGAAATCAGTCACCTTACCTTTGAAAACAAACCAGGTGCGGTCGTCTGGAAGTGACAGGCCATCTACCGCATCAGGATCGGCACCAGTTGCTGCAGTTGGCTTTGACTCGCCGTCAGCCCACCCCACCGCCCAGGTCAGATCCTGCTGATTATCAGACTCAGCCAGACTGTGCAGCATAATATGGCTGGCATTGGCAGGATCTGCGCTGAGGGTTAATGTTGCCGCAGCCGGAGTACGTAAACCCTTTTTATAGGTACGCGTGCTGCGCTCGCTCAGGCAGGTATCTTCAATCTGGTCGGCGGGGTTTCCACCGGGGGAAAATGCTGTGATGCATTCCACTTCGCTCACTGCGCCGTTAGCGAGAACAAAGAGCTGCGTGCCTTGAGTCACTACTGACATAGTTATCTCCGGGTATAAAAAAACCGGCTCTGAGCCGGTGTGTTGATGAGTCAACGTTTTACTATCCAGTCAACGTCGAACGAATAGCGATAGCGTTTTGTGTTTGAGTCTTTGTCCTGTCCACCCCAACGTGTGATATAGGCATGCGGTTCAATCGCATCACGTACCGCGGCGGCCACGGTGATCGCCTGGTCTGGCGTGTCGGCATACACATCAACCTGCAGCGTAAAAGAGTCTGCGTCAGGACGCTGGGCCAGGTAGTTCTCTGGAGAGCCGGTAACGTTCTGCCACACCACGTAGGGATAAACCACGTTGTCGTCCTGCTGGCCGAACGGATAGATGCGCAGAATGTCACCGCCCAGCAGCGCGACCACTGGAGGGCTGGCGGCGCAGACGCTAAAGATCGGCGCAATCATGGAGGCACTCCCTTTTTCGCCGCGCGCTTGATGGCGCGATCAATAGATTTTTCGTATTCAGTAGCAAACACGTTCACCACTTCACTGACGCTGCTTTCGACCGCCGGGCGCATAAAAGGCTGCGCACGCACATTCTCAGTACCGAATTCAATCAGTCGCCAGTGCGGCGTCGGGGCGTTTTCACCGAGATCAGGATGTTTTTTCAGGACTGCACCGTGAAGAACGCCGATACGAAAACCCAGGTTACCGGTAGTCTTGAAGAGGCGTCCGTTCCAGCGCATAGCCACGTTATCAGCTATGCTGCGTCCGGTGTGCGGATCATCGATACGTCTGGCGTTCTCTTTCGCTTTTTCGACAATAACGTTACCGGCGCGCCGAAGTGCTGCACGACCGCCGCGACGGCGCAGATCGTCACTGACGGAGGATAGTTTTCCCAGCAACGCCTCAACACCGATGATGCTGAAATCTACACCGTCAGCCATCGTTAACCCCTCGCGAACATGGCAGCGTCAGATATTCCCGGCCGCTTTTATCGTCTTCAAGTACGCCCTGAATATCGTAAACGCGTCCACGGTAAAGAATGCGGTGCTTATCCGTGACATCATCACGCCAGCGAATGGTGATCCGTGTGGTTACCTCGCTCTGTCCCGCCTGCGCGGCCACAAAATCGCGAGCAGACAAATCGGTAACGTTGGCCCATAGCTCAGCCATGTCAGCCCATCCATTAACCACCGCGCCGGTAACTGGGCTCTGCGTTTTAACAGGCTTTTGAAGCATGATTCGTTTATTGAGCTTCCCCGCCTGCATGATCACCTCCTGGGCTTGCCGCTGAGGTAAGTATGCTGTGGGAGTTCAGCTTCACTCTCTTCAACTACCATTGACTGGTAGATCACCGCCGTTAGAGCTTCGTTTGACTCCGCCAGTCGGTTCATCGCTGCTGTCTGGGCTGCCATTGCTGCCAGCAGTTGGTTTACCTGTTGCTCGTTCATAGGCTATTTTCATCCACTTTTTAAGCCACTCACGTCGGGCGGCACATCCGGAACAAGCCATTAGTGCCACCTCCGGTGTCTTATCAATAAAGCCTCAACGCCCAGAGGCATTTCCGTGAGATTTTGTGCTGCAGCTTCCCGGTTTGCGTACCAGTGACCGATAAGAAGCAGCATTGCCGCCCATATGCCGGAAGTGAAAAGGATCTCACGTGGCGGCATTTCCCCTTCCACTGGCGGCGTCAACGACTCCACCAGCGTGCCGTCGCAGAACTTCTCAACATAATCGACGGCAGCCGATGCGTAGGCCGCAATAAGAGAATCTTCGGCGTCGCTATCAACCCTCAGATGCGTCTTTATCTGCGCCATCTGCTCCGCGCTTATTTCCACCTTTACCCCCGGTTTTGGCTTTTACAGGCTGTTCAGGATCGGAGGTTTTCGCCTTTTCAGGCCCAACCTCTTCGGCCAGGTGCAGTTTGACCAGCGCTTCGCCGATTTCTTTCTTCACTACGCGGATTTCGCCCTGGGATACTGTACCCAGGTGATAATGCGAGAACATACGAAGAGCTTTAATTTTCATACATTAAACGCGGCCATTGCTGACCGCGTCCTCCTGTCAGGAGCCAGCAGAAACCGCAATATCGCCAGTGACGATAGCTGCAGGACGATAGTGCGCCAGCGCCAGGCGTTCTTCGCACAGGATGGTCAGCATGTTTTTAACGAAGTTATCGCGATCCTGGTTGCTGATCTCGATAGTGGCATCCATGCGGTCCCACACCTGCGATGCCAGACCAAACGCACCAACGGTGAATTTGCCTGCCGTCTGCGCCGTGGTCGAAACTACCGGCAGACCCCAGAGCACTTTGGAGGCAAAGGCCTGTGGGCCGCCAAGGATGTAATTGCCATTAGCATCTTTCAGCAGCGCGATACGGTGCCAGTCCGCCGGGTTGAGAATGATACCGTCGGCTTCAAACTCGCTCAGCGACACCTGATAGATGGCATGCGCCAGAACATCAGCACCGGTATCTCCGGTCGCGTTGAGGGCAGTTTCGTAGTCGTTCGCCACCACGTTCAGCCCCTGGAGGTTGTCGCCGGTGCCATCACCGTTCAGCATCTGGTTTTCTTCCACCAGCGCCAGGCCATACATCATGCGGGAGTTGATGTAGGACTGCAGTGCCGGGGCATCGTCCATGATCTGGCGCGACGCCTGGATCCAGTGAGCGATGGTTTTCACGTTCGCCGTTTCTTTGGTGAAGGTGATGTTACTTTCAGGCTTGAGGGTGCCTTCCGCTACTGGTGCCGCCGCATTGGTAAACACATTTTCACGCACGTATTCCAGCGCGTTACTGGTGATGCGCCCCTGTGCCAGCAGATCACGAACGGTCAGGCGGCGCAGACCCGGCATAAGGATACCCGGTTGCTGCTGCGGCAGAACCAGTGCGCCGCCGGAGTTCGCGCCAGAACCGATTGCTTTGTCGAAGCTGGTCACTTTCGCTTTGGTGCGCGATCCGTCCCAGCCTTTCATCAGGTCTTCAGACACGCGCTCTGCAAAGGACTTCTGGGCGGTCTGTTCAGGCGAGTTGCCAGCAAGTTTCTGCTCAAGATCGAACAGGCGGGTGCCGGTGCTTTTCAGTTCATCCTGGGCTTTAGCCAGGTCGGTCTGCAGCTGCTTGTTGAGTTCGCCGTTCTGGTTGATGGATTTACGCTGTTCTTCGATAAGCTCCTTCACTTCTTTCTGGGAGTTCTCGATTGCTTTTTCCAGTACAGATAATTCAGACATGTGTTACTCCGTTAAGGTGTCCGCAGGTTAGCGGCAAATGAGGTAATGCGCTGTGCCAGCGCGTCAATGTCGCCGCCGCCGAACTCGCTTCGGCCTGCGGACTTCACGCGGGCGATAAACGCCTGCGCTTCAGCGCGAGTTAGACCGACTGAATCCCTCAGCCAGGCCTCCGCGTCACGAATGGTTTTAATGCCGTCAATGCTCTTCATGGCGGTTACGCCCGCCAGTTCGTTGGCCGGGAATGTGCAGACACTGATTTCCCGCAGATAAGTAATGTTTTTGAAAATGAGGCCGGACGTGCCGACGGTGTAATCGTCAGGGCCGACTGAAAAACCCACCGACATGCCTTCAACAGTGCCATGCTGCATGGCGGCCTTCAGATCCTCGGCCAGGCTCAATCCGGGAGTAAGCTGTCCACGGACAAAAAGGCCCTTCTCGTCTTCGTGCATGGCATCCCATTTGCCGACCGGGATGGCTCGCGTCTGGTGGTTGAAGAACATCGCCACCTTGCGGCTCTGGTTAGCGACCACACCAGCGAAAGCACCAGGCAGAATTATGTCGCCATCGGCATCAGTGTTATTGAAAACCGATGCATACCCTTCAAACGTTCCCTTGCTGCCGTCGCCGGTAAATTTGATTTCGGTCTGGTCGAACGCCAGCGTCTTGTGAATATCAGGCATCGTGGCCCCCATAAAAATTAAGCCCCGTCAGTGCGGGGCTCTTTGTTTGTTCCGAGGTCGGTAATGGGAACGTTCTGCGACTGGCGCGTCGCCACATCACCGCCAGGCAAAGGCGGAAGATTATCCAGTCGCCGCACTTCGTTAACGGTACGGATCCCTGTATTAACCATGGTTTGCATCAAGGTAGCGCGGCTCGCTGAGTCACCACGAAGCAGGCCATCAAGGTTATGCTCGGCGTGCAGCCTTCCCTGATCGGACTCTTTTACCAGCCAGCGCTCTATGCTGTACTCCCAGCGATCGAGATAGGGCTTCAGGGTGTACTGGAGAAAGCCGAGGTTCTGCTGTTCAATGCCGCTGCCCCATGAAGTTGTTTTTTCAACATCACCAACCAGGTGCGGCGGAACACCATAAAAGCGCGCTAGCTCTGCCACCTGAAACTTACGGGCCTCAAGCATCTGCGCATCCTGCGGCGAAATGCCGATAGGCTGTGTGGTGAACCCGCTCTCAAGGATCCAGAGGCGTTTTCTCACCGGGCCACCGGCAATCTCCTTAAAGTTTTCCTCCAGCTGCCCGCGCTGCTCTTTAGTCAGCACCTTGCCGTCAGTCATCAGGATTTGAGGAGACTTCGCGCCGTTGGCGAAAAACTCCCGCTGGTTATCTTCCATAGCAATCGCCACGCCTGCAGATTTGGCGCTGAACGCCAGCGGCGACAACCCGACCAGCCCGTTAAAGCCGAAGCCTTTCAGGTGGAATATCTCTTTCGGCTTAAAGTCCACATACTCGCTGTCGCGCCGGTACCGGTAGATGACATTTTTTCCATCGAGCCGGACATCCATATTTGCGCTCATCAGCGGAAGCAGGCTGATGACATCGCCGACGCTGTTTCGCTCCACGTGCGCGTAGGCATTGCCGTAGGCGCAGAGCTGCATTGTCATCGCCTCGCGAAACTCCAGAGCGGTCATGAAGTTGTTGGGCCGGAAGCGAAGAAGCTTCGCCAGGGGGTTCTGGTTGCCGACTTTCTTTCGCTGATCATCGACGGTTTCAAAAACATCCAGCGGTAACGAGGCTGTGACGGTAGAGATGAGCCGGATGCAGGCCCATACGGTGCTGATCGACATGTTGCGTTCATCGCTCACCACCGATTCCCCGACAGTGCCGTGAGCTGATGTGCCCGCCATCTGCGAGCCGTTATCCGGCGTGACCAGGCGGCCACCGGTCAGAATAGAGGCCATGCGCGCCCAGAATGGCGATCGCGTTCGCAGGTCAATGCTGTAATCGGTATCTGCCATTTTTAAACGCTCAAAAAGTTGTAAATGAAATCATTAACGTCACCCTGCTCCTCTACCTCATCACTGGTCTGCGCGCCAATAGACATCGCCAGCGCTACCATGCCGTCGATACGTCCGCTCGACTTACCTTTCACAAACTTGCGGTTACCGGCAGGGTCAGTGATTACCGTGGCGTTTTTGGCGCACATTTCGAGGATCGGATGATTGCCGTGCTTCAGCTGCGCACCGAGCAGTTTGGCTTCCAGCTCCCTGAGCGCAGGCGACATGGAAACAAACCCCTGACCGAACTCTACGAATCGTTCGAGCTCCACATCTGTGAAACCAGCATCGATCAGATGCGGGCGAAGGAAGCGCATGTTATAGCGGTCAAACGCCAGCGCCCTGACGTTACAGAGATCAAAAACGCGCCGCAGCTCCCTGGCGATAAATCCATACTCGATAGCCTTACCAGGTGTCGTGTTTAGCCAGCCCTGCTTCGCCCATATGTCATAAGGCACACGATCATTACGCGCCTTATCTGCCAGCCCTTCCTCCGGTAGCCAGAATTTACAGTGCACATCGCCCTGCGTGGTGTTCAGCACCAGTGCGGTCAGGTCTGACACGCTGGAAAGATCGAGCCCGCCCCATACGGTAGCCCCCGCAAGTTCGCCGGGTTCCTCCTTGTTCATATGCCAGACACTCTGGCTAACGAAGGGGCTTTTCGCTTCAACCCTGCGGTTTAACACAAGGTTCTCAAACTCTGCCTGGCGAGACGGCAGGCGTTTCGCACTGGCGGCCATATCCAGCACTTCTTTCTGGTTCATGAACACATCGAAGGCCGGGTTTGCCAGCCTGATGGCCTCGACAGAGAAAGGATCGATATCTTCCGGCGCGGTCTGAAGCCGGACCACCGTCCGGGGATCGGCTCCGGTCAGGCCATCGTCAATCAGCAGGCTAAGCAGGTCGCTCGCATCGGGCGCCTGGGTGCTGATGATTATCGAAATAGGGTTATCCTGTGCAGCGGTGGCGGTTTCCAGCGCTTCATAAAGCGGGTCTCGCGGTCCACGAACCTGGCCCAGTTCGTCGTGTGCAACAAATCGCGGCGAGAAACCGTAGGCCGTGGTAGCTTCGGCACTCAGTGCGCGGTAATAAGAACCCAGCTCAGGGCAGTGGATTTCTTTAGCTGAATCCTTGATCGCAACGTACTGCATTAGTACCGGGTTCATCCGGCACATCTTCGAGGCCAGGTTAAACAGAATGGCCGCCTGGTCGCGTGACCGTGCCGCAGAATACAGCTGCGAGTTCGGTGCAGCCTCGGGCCCTACCAGGTAGAGCAACATCAGCATGGCGGTTTCCACCGTTTTGGCGTTTTTTCGCCCGCGACTGATGATTGCGCGACGTGTACCATGCTTGTTGTCGAAAATGGCTCTGAAGTCATCCTTCATGAACTCAGCCATTTTCAGCGGCTGGCCGACAAACTTACCTTCGGGAATATAAATATTTCTTTCGCACCAGAGGATATTCCTCTCGGCTCTTGTCAGAGTTTTTTTAGCCATCGAAGAGCCTTATTCAATTTCCCAGGGTTTTTTCTCCCGCGGCAGATTTTTGTTGGCGCGTCCTACTGTTTTAGGATCAGCAGTCGCCTGCCGGGTGATACGCAGTCGCGTTGCCAGTGAAGACGCAGACCGTACTTCACGTTCGCGCATCGTGAGCAATTTATCGTAGCGCTTCAGCCCGTCATCCCGAGCCAGCCACTCCAGCTCGAACTCTTCGATCTGGGTGGTTAACAGTCGCGCCTGCACCACATGGCGGCAGTACATTTCCAGCATGTCGCGGTGCGTTTCGGTAAATGAGCTGGCCGGGTTGTCATTGACCAGCCGGACCCAGACGTTTATCTCCGGATCGCTGAGGTGTAACGACGGCTGCAGCCTGCTTTCAGCCAGAGCCGGAAGCGAGACAGCCGACGTTGCGGCAAGAGATTTTCTGCCTCGCTGCGCCATCGCATTTTTCCTTTTTTTCTGGACGTTTTTAAAAATGAAACTGGGGGCGCGGTCTTTAAAAAGTTATCGCCAGGGTTTTGCCCTCCCCCCCCTGCCTCTACATCGCCGACATGAGAATAATTCTCATTTTTCAATGATCCGCAGGTTTTCGCGGGAGAGGGTGGCGGGCACCAGCCGTTCGCCGACTCCGAGCGGGAAGGTCAGGCTGATGGTTGGCAGCGTCTCGCCGACTTCATGGTTGAAGGTGATCGCGGTGACGGTTTTAAAGCTCACACTATCAATGCTCAGTTCTACCAGCTTGCCATCGCGGTATTCAATCTTCAGGTCTTGCATTGCGTCCTCCTGTTACCAGATAACCCGGCCATCGTTGTCGAACTCGGTTACCGTGCCGCCCTTCTCCATGCGTTGCTTAACGGAGTCGTGGCAGCGTTTGCATAAACTTTGCAAATTATCCGGGTCATGGAAGAGTGTCTCATCGCCCTTGTGCGGGATGATATGGTCGACGACAGATGCGGATATCACCTGGTTTCGTTTGAGATGAAATTCACACAGGGGTTGTTTCTGAAGCTGGTGATAACGGAGTCTATACCAGCGCTTAGTGTTATAGAGGTGGTGCCAGGGTGAGTTGGAAGCCATGGGTTTAATCCTGAAAAACTCTAAATCGCCAGACCTCAAACAGTGCTAACGACATCGAACAAGCTCAGCCGTAGCGAACAATATGTTTAACCCCTACAGGGTATATTTATTATTTATCCGCTCAGGGGGATATCCATTATCAAGCTCACCCGGAGATGAGCTTTGGAATGGCTACTTCGCCTTTGCTTTTGTTTCAGCTCGCTTACGGCGCCGTTCTTCTTTCTTCTCGGCGCTTGCCATGTCCATGAATGCCTGCATGATCGAGTTCCTCATCATGTAACTGACAAAGTGATGATTGACGCAGCCGTTGAGACGGAGTTGCTCGCCAAACTCATCCACCGAGGCCAATGCTTCCATCATGCCCTTCTCGCCTTTCATGAACTCTGAGAAGTCGCGCCCCGCTCTGGAGGCGCATTCTATTATTCGGGTGCTCATGATCAGGCCGCCGCATAGAGCAATTTCATCTGCCCTTTCACCGGGAATGCCGACATGCAACGCGCTTCGAAATCACGATAATCAGAGCACCCATTGGCAATGCTGGTAACGGCAATGATCTGTCGCTCAACCAATGTCAGCGCGTCAGGTTTAAGGTGCTGATGGATTTTGTCTCCCGCAGCCAGCCGTCTTTTAACCTCTGCATATACTTCTGGTGGTAATACCGGGCCATATACCCACTTGGCACTGATCATCCCAAATAGTGCGGGGCGACGACCTGGTCGATGACGGGGCAGCCCTGACATTTTGAACATCGCAGAATAAAACGGATCGCTAAACCTCTTTTCCCATGGCTGAGATTTATCCAGAAGGAAAATAGCCTTTATTCTTTCATCGTCGATATGATGAACGGAACCCTGAATGATTGCGTCAATTTGCTCATCACACCAGATCTCAAAATCTACAGAAAGCCATCGAGCAAATCTGACCGCCAGTTTTGGGTGAAGCCATGTTCCGCCGCCACGGTCTTTGCGAGCGCGGCTGGTTTTTACATATGTGATATTCCCATATCTACTCTTTAGCGCCTCGATGTAACGGACAGTCTCAGGAAGCCTAAGCCACTGAGCCGGCTCCTTGTTGAACTTGTCAGCTGCCGCAGTCGCGTCAAACCAGCCATCGTCAGAAAAACGCATGGGATGGCCTTCGAAATCAATCGGGATGATATTGGACATCGTATTTACCTTTTTGGTGATATGAGCCAGTTCTCGCAGACATGGACAGCCCAAGAGCGGCACGATGTAAGCCACCGTCCTGTCTCTGTCTCATATCCCGAAAAGCTCTTGGTTGATATGCGCACGAGAATGCGCGGTTTACTGCGGACATAAAAAAGCCCCGCTTTTCGCGAGGCTCATTAAATTGACTTTGTGATTTGCAAAAAAATTATTTCAGGCATTGCGTCCTGATGTATTCCTGCAGGTAGTTAACCTGCGCGGTTATCCTGTCGATTCCACTTCGGAGACGGTAATAATTGAGTTCAGCATCTGCTGTAAGTCTTGGGCTTTCTCCATCGCCCATGCTGCTGGCTCCGGTCGTTGACTTTGCACAGGTGGCGGCGACTTGCAGGCGCTTACGCCCAGCAGAAACATCAGCACGGAGGCTTTCGATAGTCGCGTTAGCATCAGCAAGCTCCTTTGTATATCTGGCGTCGAGTTCTGCTACATCACGTTGACGCTTCTGCATGTCAGCGATGATGGATGCGGCCTTATCGCGCTGTTCTTTGTAGGCGATGGCGTTATCACGGTAATGATTAACAGCCCATAACAGGCAGACGATGATGCAGATAACCAGAGCGGAGATAATCGCGGTTACTCTGCTCATACCTCAATCTCTCTGACCGTTCCGCCAGCTTCTTTGAATTTTGCAATCAGGCTGTCAGCCTTATGCTCGAACTGACCATAACCAGCCCCCGGCAGTGAAGCCCAGATATTGCTGCAACGGTCGATAGCCTGACGGATATCACCGCGATCAATCATCGGTAAAGCGCCACGCTCTTTAATCTGCTGCAATGCCACAGCGTCCTGGCTTTTCGGAGAGAAATCTTTCAGGCCAAGCTGCTTACGATAGGCATCCCACCAACGGGAAAGAAGCTGATAGCGACCGGCTGCTGTTGATTTGAGTTTGGGGTTTAGCGTGACAAGTTTGCGAGGGTGATCGGAGTAATCAGTGAATAGCTCTCCTCCTACAATGACGTCATAACCATGATTTCTGGTTTTCTGACGTCCGTTATCAGTTCCCTCTGACCATGCCAGCATATCGAGGAACGCCTTACGTTGATTATTGATTTCCACCATCTTCTACTCCGGCTTTTTTAGCAGCGAAGCGTTTGATAAGCGAACCAATCGAGTCAGTACCGATGTAGCCGATAAACACGCTCGTTATATAAGCGAGATTGCTACTTAGTCCGGCGAAGCCGAGAAGGTCACGAATGAACCAGGCGATAATGGCGCACATCGTTGCGTCGATTACTGTTTTTGTAAACGCACCGCCATTATATCTGCCGCGAAGGTACGCCATTGCAAACGCAAGGATTGCCCCGATGCCTTGTTCCTTTGCCGCGAGAATGGCGGCTAACAGGTCATTTTTTTCTGGCATCTTCATGTCTTACCCCCAATAAGGGGATTTGCTCTATTTAATTAGGAATAAGGTCGATTACTGATAGAACAAATCCAGGCTACTGTGTTTAGTAATCAGATTTGTTCGTGACCGATATGCACGGGCAAAACGGCATGAGGTTGTTAGCGCAACCTCATGCCACCCGCTTTCACGAAGGTCATGTGTAGAAGGCCGCAGCATAACTATCACTGATGAATTCATGATAGCCAGTGGCTACGGCTCAGGTTGGGTTGTGGCGGTCGGTGCTGAACTCCGACTTAATGACGATAGGCGTGTACCGACGCCTCGTTTTACTTCCTCCGCTTTCACGGCTTCACCCTAGACCAGCTTTACGAAATCCTCGTAAACCTAACCGCGGCAGATATGACCGGCACAGTGTGCCATATCACGGACCGGCGGGTTTCTCGTTCACCTGATTAACGCATCAGCCTGCGTATTCACCACAACGGAAAGTGCATTAGCTAACCAGGATCGCCGACTCTTCACGATTATCGACTCAATACGCTTACCTGTTGTGCAGATATAAAAAATCCCGAAACCGTTATGCAGGCTCTAACTATTACCTGCGAACTGTTTCGGGATTGCATTTTACAGACCTCTCAGCCTGCGATGGTTGGAGTTCCAGACGATACGTCGAAGTGACCAACTAGACGGAATCGGTAGTAAGCGCCGCCTCTTTTCATCTCACTACCACAACGAGCGAATTAACCCATCGTTGGGTCAAATTTACCCAACTTTATTCAAAAAGTCAATATCATGCCGTTAATATGTTGCCATCCGTGGCAATCATGCTGCTAACGTGTGACCGCATTCAAAATATTGTCTGCGATTGACTCTTCCTTGTGGCATTGCACCACCAGAGCGTCATACAGCGGCTTAACAGTGCGTGACCAGGTGGGTTGGGTAAGGTTTGGGATTAGCATCGTTACAGCGCGATATGCGGCGCTTGCTGGCATCCTGGAATAGCCGACGCCTTTGCATCTTCCGCACTCTTTCTCGACAACTCTCCCCCACTGCTCTGTTTTGGCAATATCAACGGCCCGGCCAGTACCGTGGCAATCTCTGCATCTTGCACCAGGCGTCGCGGCACTACGGCAATAATCCGCATAAGCGAATGTTGCGAGCACTTGCAGTACCTTTGCCTTAGTATTTCCTTCAAGCTTTGCCACACCACGGTATTTCCCCGATACCTTGTGTGCAAATTGCATCAGATAGTTGATAGCCTTTTGTTTGTCGTTCTGGCTGAGTTCGTGCTTACCACAGAATGCAGCCATTCCGAATCCGGCTTGTGATTGTGCCATCCCCATAGCAGCCATCACATCAGTACCGGAAAGAGAGTCAGAAGCCGTGGCCCGTGGTGAGTCGCTCATCATCGGGCTTTTTGGCGAGTGAAATTTAGCTACGCTTTCGAGTCTCATGGTCTTCCCCTCTTGCCCTGTTTGACCATCAGGACGCCGTTAACTATTACGTGACGCTCGCCTTTGCTGTCTCGGTTGTACTTGAGCACTGTTCCTCTTGCGCAGGAAAGCATCCTCGCCACTTCGGTCTGATTGCCTCGTGTCTGGATAAGAAGCTCTGGTATCGTTTGAATTGTGGCGTTCATGCGTTCTCCAGTTCGGTGATTTTTATTCCAAGCCTTCCGCCTGGTACTTTCACGCCACGAATTACGCGAATGTCATCGAATTGCTCGTCGTCTTCCGCAAATCCGGCGTGGATAAGGGAGTCGAGTAAACCTTTCAGGATGTTATCGAGGTCGCGGCGGCGGGAGTCTGGAACGTCTGCGATGACTTTGATGCGGAGTCTTGATTTGGTGAAAATGTCTAACTTGAGTTGGCGGATTATTTGCTGTACATCTTTTCGGTATTTCTGGCCTTTATCGCTGATGTAGTATTGGCTTCCCCGTCTTCGCCAGTAGGTATTCACCGACGGCGGGTATGGAAGCACAAA
>SKEM01000277.1_pt1 | contig 37862 bp, 39 predicted proteins | sample 4826731 | NCBI WGS metagenome assembly SKEM01 (sample SAMN11008809, study PRJNA524170) | human gut metagenome | biome: Human fecal sample; material: Feces; isolation source: fecal sample from pouch patient p37 | host: Homo sapiens | place: Israel: Tel-Aviv | collected 2015-07-27 | reverse complement strand
CTGTAACATAAAGAAAAACACAGTAGACTATGCTTAGTTTTCTGTGTTTTTTTCTAATTTCATTTTGAGGTGAATTAATTGGTAGTTATTAGAGGTGCCCTATATTCGTTATCAGGATCCAGATATTCATACGCTTCGTAAACTTTCCTAGACATTCTTCAGCTCCAAGCGTTTGTTTGAAATGTAACTTTTCATTTCTTCTACGTCTTTAACGCTAGGTTGCCAACCTTCAATCATGCTAGAGCTAAGAACATACCAAACACCACGAAATTCCTGTTTATTGGTAAAACGAACACCCATGATGGTCATGTTTACTTTGTCTACATCTAATCTCATATCGGTAACCTCCTCGTTCTCTGTATTCTTATTATACCAAAAACAGTAGGTTATTGAAACAACATCCGCGATTCTTACCTATTTAGTTCTATAACTCATCACTAACAACTTTATGTTATTTTGATGTACTCACCATTTTTGCACCAAAAAAGCAATCCCGACTAAAGCCGGAACCGCTACAACTTCTTATATATTAAGCTTTTACGCGTGTCAGCAACCCAACCAACTCAATATGATGCGTCTGCGGAAACAAATCAACAGGCTGCACCTTCTCAAGCGCATAACCCAATTCTTCAAACCGCACCACATCACGCGCAAAGGTCGCGGCATTACAGGAAATATAAACAATACTTCCTGCGCCAACGCTAGCTGCTGACGTGATAAAGGATTCATCTAGACCTTTGCGTGGTGGATCGACAAGAATGACATCAGGTTTCACGCCTTCAATTACCCAGTCACCCATGACTTTCTCGGCTTTACCGGTCACATAAGTCACATTGTCGATACCATTCAACTCAGCATTCTTACGCGCATTTTCAACGGCCGCTTCTACGACTTCAACCCCATAAACGTGTTTGACCTTGTCAGCAAACGATAAACCAATCGTTCCGATACCTGAGTAGGCATCAATCACAACATCCTCAGCGTTCAAATCTGCAAACTCTATCGCTTTAGCATACAAGACTTCTGCTGCAGGCGTATTGACCTGGTAAAATGATGGTGCAGAAATGTCATACTTGCGCTCTAACATGATGTCGGTGATGAAATCTTGCCCAAACAAGACGTTCCAGTCACTTCCGAAAATGTTATTGCCAGTGGATGCGTTGACGTTTTGCATGATCGACTTGATGGCTGGGAATTGCTTGGTCAGTGCGTTTAGGAGGCCGTCAACTTTGAAGAAGGAAGCCTTGCGTGTGACAAAGATCACCATGATTTCACCAGTTGCGTGGGCACGACGGACGACAACGTTGCGAACAAAACCTGTATTTTCAATTTCGTTATAGGCTTTGAGGCCAAATTTTCGTAAAAGGTCACGAACTGCGATCACAACTTCATCAATTTCAGGCTGTTGAATAAAGAAATCTTCCACAGGAACCAGTGTGTGGGAATGCTTGCGGAAGAAACCAGTTTCCAGAACGCCATTAACTGAGCGGACAGGGATGCTGGCTTTATTGCGGTACTTTGTGACGTCTGGGCTTGCAATGGCCTCTAGAACAGGAAAATCGGCCTTGTGCGCTGTTTTAGAGAGCAGCTCGACAATCTGCTTGCGTTTGAATTTCAATTGCTCAGTATAAGCTAAATGGCCAAAATCGGCAATGCCTGTTCGCAAGTAGTCAAGATTGATATCTGTAACGCGGTGCTCAGAAGTCGTCAGGTAAGTTTCAACCTTACCAAAGCCAAATTTCTTACCTGTTTTCAAGACGCGCATCTCAATCATCTCACCAGGTAGGGCATTCTCGACAAAAAATGGATAGCCGTCAATCTTCACGACACCCGCGCCTTCGTGGGTCAAATCTATTACTTGAACTTCAAAAATATCATTTTTATTAAAATTAGTCATGACCTCATTATATCATATCTTTGCGTGTGTCGTGCTATCAGCCATGAAAAAAACCGAGCGCAAGGCTCAGTTTATTTCCGATACATCTTAAACTCCAAAAACAAATCATTGTAAATTCCTAGATATTCTGGGCCTAGATTTTTATAAACTTCTAAATTTTTCATAGCAGTCGCATCTGGATAGAAAGCTCTATCTGACGTGATTTCTTTTGGCAGTATAGCCTCGGCTTTCATATTTGGTGTGGCATAGCCAACATACTCCGCATTTTTATCTGCAATTTCAGGTCTCAGCATATAATTGATAAAAGCATAAGCCGCATCATAATTTTTAGCCGTCTTAGGAATTACGATATTGTCAAACCAGAGATTTGAACCCTCGCTTGGCACAACATAATGCAGATGCTCATTTTCACTCACCATTTCTGCCGCTTCCCCAGAAAAAGTGACCGCAACAGCAGCTTCATTATTAATCATATACTGTTTAATTTCATCAGCAACAATAGCTTTGACATTAGGCGTCAATGACTTGAGATGATTATAGGCCTTATTTAACTGCCCCATATCTTTCGAATTGACACTATCACCTTGTTCATTAAGCGCCAGACCAATCACTTCACGCGCCCCATCAATCAACATCAAATTGTTTTTATAATCAGACGACCACAAATCTTGCCAATGCGCAGGTGGTGTTTTAACCTTCTCATCGTTATAGGTAATCCCAAGCGTTCCCCAAAAATAAGGAATCGAATAGGCATTGTCAGCATCAAAACTTTGATTTAAGAACCTAGGGTCGATATTATCCAACCCTTTAATCTTAGAATGGTCGAGCTTATTCAACAGCTTCTCCGACTTCATCTTATCGATCATGTACTCACTCGGAATCGCGATATCATAAGTCGTACCGCCCTGCTTAATCTTCGTGTACATCGCCTCATTCGAATCAAACGTCACATAATTAACCTTGTAACCCGTCTCTTTTTCGAAACTTTTCAGTAAACTTTCGTCGATATAATCGCCCCAGTTGTAAATGGTAAGCTGGTTACTAATCGCTGAGCTGCCGCTATCCGCGGATAATTTAACGGATAATACACCAAGCACAGCAATAATGGCGAGAACGCCCCCCATAAAGTAGACTAATCTTTTCATTTATTTACTGCTATCACCAAAATTAACACTTGGTGCATCTTTAGCAGAGTCAGCAGCTTTAAAGTAGTCTTTTTTACTTGCACCACGCATACTCGCGACGATAGACGTTGGAAAAAGTGAAATTTTTGTATTGTAAGATTTCACTGCATCATTATAACGCGTCCGTGCGACTGCAATACGATTTTCAGTACCAGCCAATTCATCTGCTAACTGCGTGAACTGTTTGTCTGCCTTGATATCAGGATAGCTCACTTGCAAGCGTAATAAACCATTCAAAGCTGAACTAACTTGGTCGTTAGCTGCAGCTTTATCTGTAACAGTTTCGGCTTTACTCATCGCACTTTGCGCCGTAGATATTGCTGTAAAGATTTTTTCTTCATGTTCAGCATAGCCCTTAACTGTTTCAACCAAATTAGGGATTAAGTCATTCCGACGTTGTAATTGCGTATCAATATCAGCATAGGCTGAATCTACACTGTTTTCTTCTTTTGCAATACCGTTGCCAATGCTGAAAAATGCTACAATCACAATGACAAGTACTGCTAATATACCTACAACTAAACCATTCTTTTTAATAAAATTCATCTTTTTTCTCTTTTCTATTTTGTAAAGTCATACACTTATTTAAATGAGTATATTATCGACCAGCTCCGCCACCCGATGAAGAACCGCCGCCAAAGCCGCCGCCACCACCTGATGACCCACCAGAACCACCACCATAGCCTCCTGAGCCACCACCACGATTATTGAAAATCGCAATGAGAATCCACATAAGGATATCGCCATGTCCAGTTAAAATCATACCTAAAATAAAGATAAATATAATCCCGAAAACAATCAAACCACCTATTGGATTACCCGAAGATTGTTCTTGATTATTCTCATAATCATTATGAGAAGGCGCTTCAGGTGTTTGTTCTTCAGATGTTTGCTCACTATTAGCATTGCCAGTTAAGACATCTGAAAATGCTTTAATGGTTTGAGATACTGCGGTATCATAATCATCTTTGGCACGATAGGGGACAAAGTCATTGTCTAAAATTCGACCGACTTTGCCATCGTTTAACTCTCCCTCGAGGCCTTGACCAACCTCCACCCATACTTTTTTCTCATCCTTTGCAATGAGCATGAGTAAGCCGTTATCACTCTCCTTATCTCCAATACCTGTTTGATTAAAGACCGTATTGGCATATTCTTGAATCGTCTTATTTTTCAACGTATCAACTGTTAAAACAATAATTTGAGCTTTTTTACTCACATCTAGGTTTTCGAGTTGATGATTCAAGTCATTTTTAGTCGTATCTGATAATAAATCAGCCTGGTCATAAATATAGGTATGTTCTTGCCAGGTAATTTTCGATACTGCTTCACCAGCTTTATGGTCACCTTGCCACTTAAAAAAGCCGAAAACACCAGCTAAAGCCACTAGCATGATGGTCATGAAGATGATTTTTTGGGTAAATTTATTTGTCTTCATCTGCGCTCCTCATAATCATATAATAACCGATTACAAGCAAAATTGAAAGTATAAACACTAATGCAGATAACGCATTGATTTCAAGTGAGATGCCGTGACGTGCGCGTGAGTAGATTTCAACGGACAAAGTTGAGAAACCATTACCGGTAACAAAGAAAGTTACCGCAAAATCATCTAGAGAATAGGTAAAGGCCATGAAGAATCCGGCGATAATACCCGGAGTTAAAAATGGTAGCACAACTTCTGTCATTGTTTGGCGCTGAGTCGCGCCTAAATCATAGGCTGCATTGATCATATCCTGATCCATTTCTTGCAAACGAGGTAAGACCATGAGCACAACAATAGGTATCGAGAAAGCAATGTGCGCCATTAAAACTGACGCAAAGCCTAATTTAAACCCGATTGAGGTAAGCAAAATCAGAAAGCTTGCACCAATCATAACATCAGGTGAAACCAACAAGACGTTATTAAGTGACAAAATAGTATTCTGGCGTTTCTTTTTTGCTCGGTGAATATAGATTGTCCCAAAAGTGCCAATAATTGTCGCTATAAACGCTGATAAAAAAGCGAGTAAAAAGGTCTGAACGACAATTAAAATCAAGCGATGGTCAGCAAATAAAGCTTGAAAATATTCAAAAGTAAAGCCAGTAAAGGCATTCATATTGCCATTTTTATTGAAGGCATAAATAATTAGATAAAAAATAGGCAGGTACAAAAGAGCAAAAACAAAAATCAAATAAGCATTTTCAAATTTAAAACGTCGTTTCATGCTTTGCTACCTCTCTCCCGTGTCAAGAACATCACAGCAAACATTGTGATAATGAGGAGCATGCCAATGGTTGCCCCCATACCCCAGTTTTGAGTAACAAGGAAATGTTCCTCAATGGCAGTCCCTAAAGTAATCACACGGTTACCACCGATTAATCTCGTCAGCATGAACAGGCTTAGACTGGGGATAAAAACAGCTTGAACACCTGACCTAACACCATTCATAGAAAGTGGAAAAATAATTTGTGTGAAATTTTGAAACCGTGTTGTCCCTAAATCATATCCAGCCTTAATCAAATTGCCGTCAATCTCATCTATCGCATTAAAAATAGGTAGGACCATGAAAGGAATTTCAATATAAGCAGCAACAAAAATAAAAGAAAAATCGGTAAACAAGATTTGTTGACTACCAAGCCCCATAAAGTTCAGGAAACCATTAACCGCACCAGATTGTCCGAAAATACCAATAAATGCGTAGGCTTTGAGTAAGAGGTTAATCCAGGTAGGTAAAATAATCAACATCAACCAAAGTTGTTTATGTTTTAATTTTGTCAAAAAATAAGCAGTTGGATAGCTGATGATAAGTGTCACAGCCGTAATGATAGCTGCATAAATCACAGAATTCACGGACATTTTCAGATAAGTCCAACTGGTAAAATACGTCCCATAATTAGCCAAAGTCACATTGCCATCAATATCGAAAAATGATTTATAAACCAATAAAGCGATAGGGGCTAGAACAAATAAGAATAGCCAAAGACAATAGGGAATAGCGGATAGTTGTGTTTTTTTAGTCATAAAGTTTCTTTTGGTGTCATATCGACAAGTTTAAGTTGCCAGCGACGATGTGATTGCGACAAATCTTGAATCGCATTAATCAACATCACTAGCCAGATAAAAGCAATAACAAAGGCGATGATTTCAAAAAATGTCAAAGACAGATAATGAATCCCTAAAAATAGAAAAGCAGATAATACTAGTAAACCAAGCGTGATAGCAGAAAATACGAGAAATTCTTTAGAAATGTCTGGTATAAGCCATTTTAAAAGCAGAATTAATACAATGATACAAATAACGATGCCAAAAGCAGATAAATTATGCACGGTCATCGTCCATGAATAACTATTAGCTGGGAAAATTCCGACACAGGCAATTAAGATTGCAATTAAATAATAGAAAAATCGAACGACTGTACTTTTTTTAGTATAATAGGCACTTTGCGAAAACTCTGAAAACAAATAGTCAGTAATCGTTAGTAAAATGAATGCTGAAAAAATCAGCGTCATATTAAATTCCCAATGTCTTTTAGCCTCATAAGTCCCTAAAAAACTAAAGTTAAATTGCCACCAATCTCGTTGATTATTCAAAGCCATAGCAACGAGAACGCCACCAATGAAGGTAACAAATAGCATGGCGATTAGATTAGACACTTTGACAGACACGGCAGAAGAAATTAAAACAAAATTGATAACTGCTGAAAAGGCTAGAACAAATAAAGAGGCGGTCACTGGTTCAAAACTAACCCCACTAAAGGTGTGGCGCATAATATAAAATGTAATGACAGTCCCTGCTAAGGTCACTAAAGAATAGGTTAAAGATAAGGTCAATGTTTCCCGCATTTTCGTAAACCAAGATTGCTTAGCCTGAGCATGCGGTGTTTTTCGATAAGCTAAAATGAACGAAATGAAACCTGTGAATATGCCGAAAACCGTACTTGCATGAGCAACGGAAATCACATCGTCGCCAGTAAAAGAAATTTGTGATTTTTGAGTGATTAAGAAAGTCATCAGAGCCATAAGCCAAGCAAATAAACTTGGAATTAGTAGATGTCTTAAAGAGAAATTTTGACGATTGTTAATTGAGGCACTTTTTAATTTGATCAAAAACCCATTATCAACAGCTTCCAGAATCAAATCATCTTCATCACCGTTCAGTACTTCTGCGAGTGTATCTGGTACCTCAATATATTTCTTCATTTTTTCTCCCTATTACAAATCAGCTAATTAACTTTCTATCAGCTGAGTAAACTTACCAATCATGCAGATGTAACAACAGACCATCTTTTAGTCTTTGATGTTTTCCTCTTCAATTGCATTGATTAAACCAGCTTCAACAATCTCCTCATCTACATATTCTTCAATCCGAGCATCAAATTCTTCTTCTGTTTCATTGAGTCGCATAATATGAATGTCTTCTGATTCAAAATCAAGACCAATTACCTCCCCAACAATCGCGCGTCGTGTTGAATGAATCATCCACTCTTGTCCTAACTCGTCAACCGCAATGATTTCATAATGCACACCACGGAAGAGTTGCGTTTGTACCTTAACAATTAACTTCCCTTCATCAGGTAACGTCAACCTTAAATCTTCCGGTCGAATGACAACTTCAACCGGTTCATTTTTTCTCATCCCACCATCGACAGATTCAAATCTTTTGCCATTAAACTCGACCAAATAATCATCTATCATAATCCCTGAGATGATATTAGATTCACCAATAAAATTCGCCACAAAGCGATTAATCGGCTCGTCATAAATATCAACTGGTGTGCCCGATTGAACAATTTCGCCATCATTGATGATAAATATCCAGTCACTCATGGCTAAGGCTTCTTCTTGGTCATGCGTGACAAAAACAAATGTAATGCCTAGTTTTTGTTGTAGCGCACGAAGTTCGTACTGCATTTCAGTCCGTAATTTCAAGTCAAGGGCGCTCAAAGGTTCATCTAGCAAAACAACCTTGGGTTGATTGACAATTGCTCTCGCAATTGCGACACGTTGACGCTGACCTCCAGATAATTTTTGAATGCGTCGGTTTTCAAAACCTGTCAAACGGACCATTTTAAGTGCATCTAGCACACGTTTTTCAATCTGTGATTTTTCAACCTTGCGAATTTTTAAAGGAAAGGCAATATTATCAAACACATTCTTATGAGGTAATAAGGCATAATTTTGGAAAACAGTATGCACATCACGTTGATTGATTGGCACATCATTAATACGTTCATTGTCAAGATAGATATCACCAGTCGTTGCGTCAGTCAAACCTGCAATAATATTGAGGATTGTTGATTTACCTGAGCCTGACGCGCCTAAAAGCGTATAAAATTTCCCCGCCTCTAACTCAAAATTAATATCTCTGAGGATGAGTTGACCGTTATCTTCAAAGGACTTAGACACATTCTTGAACTCAATGATTGGGTTAGTCGTCAATTTTTTCTTCTCCTAAAATTCGTACCTCTGGTTCTAATGTCACACCAGAAGACGCTTTGACTTGCGCAATGACATAAGCAATTAATGTCTCGTAGTCCTTGGCAGTACCGTTATCAACATTGACCATAAAGCCGGCATGCTTTTTAGAGACTTGAACACCACCAATCTGATAACCTTGTAAACCTGCATCTTGAATCAACTGACCTGCAAAGTAGCCAACCGGTCTCTTAAATACAGAGCCACAACTTGGAAATTCCAGCGGCTGTTTTAATTCTCGCAAGTGAGTTAATCGTGCCATCTCAGCTTTAATAACTTCGTAATCACCACTGCTTAACGAAAATTTTGCTGATAGGGCAATATAATGTTTACTTTGCAGAATTGATTTACGGTAGCCAAACTGCATATCCTCTGCAGAAATCACGAAAATATCACCTGATTGGTCCATGACCTGAACGCTAGATAGGACTGTCGCAATCTCCCCACCGTAGGCACCTGCATTCATAAATACAGCACCACCAACTGACCCTGGAATACCACAGGCAAATTCAAAGCCAGTCAATGAATTATCCAAAGCGACTTGCGTCGTATCGATTAAACTAGCACCAGCCTGCGCTTCAATCACATAACCATTGGCACGAATCGTGTTCATTTTTTCGAGTAGAATAACGAAACCACGAATACCACCGTTACGAACGATAAGATTACTAGTATTGCCCAAAACGAGGAAGGGTGTCTGCGTTTCGTTGGCAAGTTTAACCAATGTTTGCAACTGATATTTATCTGTCGGAAAAGCGAGAAAATCAGCTGGTCCACCAACTTTCGTGTAGGTATAATTGGAGAGTGGTTCATCAAATTTCACCACCAATTCCGGTAATTTTTCAAGTATTTCATTTTTTGTTAACATATTTGCTCTTTTCGTATCAAAAATTTTTTCGTGCAAGACGCATCTAGTCATCACATAAAAAATAGCTTGTACCAAAGGTACAACACTATTATTTTACCATATTTTTAGTCTTTTTCATCAGCATAACTTGCCCGATGATAAAGACAATAATGGCAAGCCAAATGGCTGCAAAACCATATAAGTTTTCTAGTTTAAAAGTTTCGTGGAAAAGGAATATCGCCACTGCCAATTGTATCGTGGGACTAACATACTGCACAAAGCCAACGACGTTAAGAGGGGCTTGTTTCAGCGCTTCTGCAAATAAAAGCAAAGGAATAGCTGTAATAATCCCTGACAAAATCAAATAGATAATTTGGGAAACCGTATAATCACTTGGTGTATGCTTAGCAAAAAAAAAATAAAGATTAACACAAAGGGCGTCACAATGATTGTTTCCACAAACACGGCGACATCACTTGAGAGTGTCACATTTTTCTTTATCATGCCATAAGTGCCAAATGAAAAAGGCAATAGAATTGACACAATCGGTAAATGACCACTTTGAACTGTTAAAATTAAGACACCTAATAGAGCAAATGCAAGTGATATCTTAGTGAAGTTTTCCAATTTTTCTTTGAGAAAGACAACAGCCAATAAAACAGAAAACAGAGGATTAATATAATATCCCAGACTTGCGGCTGTTGCCTGTCCATGACCAACTGCATAAATAAAGACGAGCCAATTAATTGAAATCAGGAAACTTGCCAAAATCATGGAGATCAATTCAGATTTATTCGCAAGTAAACCTGATACCTCAGTTTTCAATTTATTCATTCGACCAAATAAGAGGAAATATAGCAGCATCGTCAACATCGTCGACATCATTCGATAAGAAAAAACTTCGTAGGCATCAACCCCACTCAATAATTTCCAAAATATGGAGAGAAATCCCCAAGCAATATAAGAGCCAAACGCTAGTAATAAACCTTTTTTCACATATTCCCCCTTTTGACTATCAAATTATTTATCTCTAGTCTTCCTTATTTACATGACCTCAATCATGTCCGTGTAAAATTAAAAATAGAATTTTCACGAGTTCAAGATTGAACAAGACCGTAAAAATTCTAATTTTATGCGTAAGGCGACAGATTAACGTACAGTTTTCAGTCTTTGATTTAAAGATAAAATTTGACAGCATCCCTGTAATACTTAATACAAGACTTTAATACCTTGTGTATCAACTGCCAATTCTAATAACTGACCTGAAAATTCTTGTGCTTCAAGCTCTGACTTAATTGTTGTTAATTTATCTATTGGCATCATGATCATGACAGTTGGGCCAGCACCAGATAAATATGTCGCATAAGCACCCTTAGCATGGCTGATTTCTCGGATTTTAGCAACTTCTGGCACAAGCTTACCACGATAGCTTTCATGGAATAAATCTTGTTCCATGAGTTGACCGGCAAGTGCCATATCACCTGTCAAAAGTGCTGCAATTGCAACGTTAGCAATTGCACTAGCTGCCACTGCATCATGATAGGTAAATTCGTTAGGTAGTACTTGACGTGAATCACTCGTTTTCAGTTCATAATCTGGAATAAAAGCAAGTAGACCCGTCTCTGGCATTGGTGCTGTAACATGATTGGTTTTTCCGCCTATGCTGTTGGCAATGACTAAATTACCAAAAATCGCAGGAGCAACATTATCAGGATGCCCTTCAATTTTTGTAGCAATTGCTAACTTGTCAGCACCTGTCAAATTAAGTTGACCAAGTTGGTTGGCAAGTTCAATCCCTGCAACAATGACTGAACTAGAAGAACCCAGACCACGCGCCAAAGGTATCTCGCTAATCATTTTTATCTTGTGTGGCTGTAGGCTTGGAGATACTTGTAAGGCAGTCTCAAGTAACAAATTACGTTCATCAGACGGTACTTCTACCCCTAAATCATGCTCGATATGCCAGTGATTTGTTGCTTCTAATAGCTCAATCGTCAAATAAAGATTAACCGCAAGCCCAACTGAGTCAAATCCTGGTCCAAGATTGGCTGATGTTGCTGGTACTGATATTGTCAAAGTCATCTGTCTTACCTTTAAATTACTTTAATTGTGTTGCTAAGTGTGAAACCTTCTAGATTTGAGATCTTTTCTACTAGACTGTCAAATTGATTCAAGTCCATTTTGTGCGAAATAATAGCAATACTTGCGCGGTCATCACCGATATTTTCTTGGAAGACTTGCTCAAATGACACATTTTCTGCATGAAAAAGTTCTGCTAAATGAAGAAGTTGCCCAGCTTTATCTTCTGTCTCAATCGCAAAATAATATTTGTCGACTAAATCCTCTTTTGTTGCATAGACTGTTTCGCGTGTAAAGGTATTAAAAGCAGGTAATACTTCACCTTTATCAATCCTTTTAGCAAGTTCAATTACATCTGCAACAACTGATGTCGCTGTTGGTTTTTGACCAGCACCAGGACCATAGAACATGGCTTCATTAATTCCGATAGATTCAACAAAGACAGCATTCATGACACCGTTGACAGTCGCGAGTTGGTGATTCTTAGGTAAGAATGTTGGCACAACCTCTGCATAAATACCTGAAGGACGTTCAACAATTTCACCTAATAATTTAATAACAAATCCCAATTTTTGTGCCAGCTTAACATCTTCTGGCGTAATATTTCGGATGCCTTCATGACGTACATCTTCAAATTTGATTGTCATACCAAATGCAAATTGACTGAGAATCACCATTTTATAAGCAGCATCGATACCGTCAACATCATTTGTTGGGTCTGACTCAGCATAACCCAGACGACTTGCCTCGGCTAGCGCTTCATCATAAGTCCAACCTTCATCAACCATCTTCGTCATCATGAAATTACTAGTCCCATTGACAACACCGAGTATTTTAGTAATTTTATCAGCTGTATAAGAGTTTGCAAGGGTACGAAGAATAGGTATTCCTCCTGCGACTGCTGCTTCATAATACAAGACCATACCATTGTCAGTAGCAACTTTTAGCAAGTCTGAACCATGAACTGCCAATAAATCTTTATTAGCAGTCACAACATGTTTTTTAGCTTGTAGGGCTTGTGTGATGAAAGTCTTAGCTGGCTCGATGCGGCCCATCAATTCAATAACGATATCAATTGTATCATCGTTCAGGATGGCTGTTATATCAGTCACAAATTCATACTGATGGCCTTGTGCTAATAACGCTTGTTTCTCAGCATCATCTCTAACCAAGACTTTTGAAATTTGAATATCAGTACCCGCTTGAGCAGTGATTTTTTCGCCATTTTCTTTTAGTAAAAAAGGAATGCCACTTGCTACTGTTCCGAATCCGAGTAAAGCAATATTGATTGTCATGTGTCTTAACGCTCCTTCAAAATATAAAATATCATTAGTGCCATTATAGCAGAATTTTCAGAACATTTCTATAATTTTTTTAATTTAGATGAGTTTAATCGACAAAACTTTCAATAACTTGCCATGCCTCATCTAAGCCAGTTTTATCAAAACTTGAAAAAATGACAAAATCATCCGTACTATCGAACTGCAAAGTTCTCTTAATCATGCTCTCGTGCTTATTCCATTTACTACGCGGAATTTTATCAGCCTTGGTCGCAACCAAAATAACTGGAATTTCATAGTATTTCAGGAATTCATACATCTGAATATCATCAGCCGATGGCTCGTGTCGCATATCCACCAAGCTCACGACCGCACGTAAATTCGCACGTGTTGTCAAATATTCCTCAATCATGCCGCCCCATTTTTCACGTTCTTTTTTAGAAACGCGAGCATAGCCATAACCCGGCACGTCTACAAAATGAAGGGTATCATCAATATTAAAAAAGTTAAGGAGCTGCGTTTTACCAGGACGACCAGAAGTCCGAGCAAAGTTTTTACGATTAAGTAATGTATTGATAAAACTTGATTTACCAACATTTGAACGACCGGCTAGGGCAATTTCTGGCATATCAGTTTCAGGGTATTGTTTACTTGATGCCGCTGAAATTGTCAAGCTGACATTGTGAATATTAAATTTCATGTTTCTCATTTCTATCGCTGTGACCAACTTTGATCACGTTTGGGATTACCGTTTAGGCGCCTAAGATTAAAGGTTCTTCCGTTCCCCGAACAGCTTCCTCAGTAATCACGACTTTCGTCACATTTTCCATGCTCGGCACTTCAAACATGACATCCATCATCACTTCCTCAATAATTGAGCGCAAGCCACGAGCACCTGTTTTGCGTTCAATTGCCTTTTCAGCAATGGCATCTAAAGCACCAGATTCGAATTCTAAGGCCACGTCGTCAAAACTAAGGAGACGCTGATATTGTTTAACGAGTGCATTTTTAGGCTCGGTCAGAATATGTACCAAGTCATCCTTGGTCAAACGCTCAAGTGCTGCAACGATTGGCAAACGGCCGATAAACTCAGGAATTAAACCAAATTTTTGAATATCTTCAGCCACAATTTCTTGCATGTAAGAATCATTTTCGCCTAATGCTTTGTTATTGGCACCAAAACCGATGATTTTCTCACCTAAACGCTGTTTAACAATTTCTTCGATCCCATCAAAAGCACCACCAACGATAAAGAGGATGTTTTTAGTGTCCAACTGAATCATTTCTTGATTAGGGTGTTTACGTCCGCCTTGTGGTGGCACACTGGCAACTGTTCCCTCGATGATTTTCAGCAAGGCTTGTTGGACACCCTCCCCTGAAACATCACGTGTAATCGAGACATTTTCAGATTTTTTAGCAATCTTATCTATTTCATCAACATAGATAATCCCACGTTCAGCGCGTTCAACGTTATAGTCTGATGCTTGCAAGAGTTTGAGTAGAATATTTTCCACATCTTCACCAACATAACCTGCCTCAGTCAAACTCGTTGCATCAGCAATGGCAAAAGGTACATTTAGTGAACGCGCTAAAGTTTGTGCCAAGAAAGTTTTACCAGAACCCGTTGGACCAATCATCAAAATATTTGATTTTTGGAGTTCAACATCATCATTTTCCTTGCTTTCCGAAAAGTTAATACGTTTGTAGTGATTATAAACTGCAACAGAAAGTGCACGTTTGGCGGTATCTTGACCAATCACATATTCGTTTAAAACAGCCAATAATTCTTTTGGTGTTTTACTTTCCAAAACATCAGTTTGACCTTCGCCTTTAAACTCTTCACGCAAAATGTCCATTGATAATTCAACACACTCATTACAAATATAGACATCGCTACCAGCGATAATCTTCTTAACTTCATCTTGTGATTTACCACAAAATGAACAAAAAATTTCATTATTCATTATCATTTTTTAGATTTTCCCTCTTCTAAACGTCAATAACTTGGCTAACTTGAGCCCTTAAAATAGTGTCTGATAAACAGCATGAATTGAATTCACAAGGTTAGTAAAGGCACACAGCAAAAAGAGAATGGCTAGACCAAACTTCTTTTTACGAAAACACTGTACTGCACAAATTAAACAAATCCAAGCTAAAACAGCCGTAAACACGCCAAATATTGTTTTTTCCATTATCTCTTAATCTCATATCGTTTGACTGTGAATGCATAGTCATTTTTTTCATCAGCAGGGTGGGTAACACTTGATACTTCTTTAAAATTAGTCATTTCTAATGCTTTTGGAAAATAAGTATCCCCTTCAAATTCGCCTGCAATAATCGTTCGGTAGAGTTGTTCAAATGAATCTTTGAAAGCAATAAACATTTCCGCACCACCAGTGATATACAAATCTTTTGCAGATTCTGGTTCTTGTCCATGATACCAATTTAGGACAGCTTCAGGGCTATGAAATACAAGGACAGCTTCATCTGCAACTTTGTAAGTTTCATCTCGTGTCATAACAATCGTTGTCCGTCCAGGTAAAACACGTTTATGCATCCCTTCAAACGTCTTGCGTCCCATCAAAATGACTTTCCCCATAGTTGTTTGTTTAAAATGTTGAAGTTCACTCGGCAAAAACCATGGTAAAATACCATTTGAGCCAATTAAACCTTGCGCATCTTCTGCCCAAATTCCTGCAATCATACATCACCTCATCTTTTTTAACTCGCTTATACAATTATACCGTAAAATGCCTTATTTTACCATCATGCAACACAAGACATCTTAATACATGATATAGCTTTATGCAAGCAAACATCCCCTTAATACAAACTCGATTGCCCATTTTAGAAACCTCAGATAGAATAAAAAATGTTAGAATAAAGACATGAATTATATGACCCATACAATTGAACCTTGGATGCCAGTCGGTGCTACCAAACCCAAAGATGACATTGCAAAAATTGCAAAAAAGCAAGGCTGGATGACTTTAGAAATTGACCGTGCAACGCAAAAAACAACTGCCAACAACCTAACAGCCCACCTCACCCCGTCTGATATCGTCGTTCACCAATTCCCTAGTTATCTCCCTCTTGAATTCGAAGAAAACTTTCAAAATGCAGTCCAACAAACTGGCGCAAAATTCATCATCTTAATCCATGATTTTGAACCTCTACGCTTATCAGAACGTCAAAACAGCGAACGTGAATATGACCTATTAAAACGTGCTGACGGCCTAGTCGTCCACACTTCGGAAATGGCCGATGCCCTAGCCATACCTATACCGACTTTTATTTTAGGACTTTTTGACTACCTCACCGACTCCAAAATCCCTGATAGGAAACTCACCCAAGATCTCATTTTCGCTGGAACCTTAACAAAAGCCATCTGGCTAAAAAACTTTCCGTTGCCCATTAAAGTCTTCGGTAACCTTCCCAGAAAATGGTCATCTGATGAATTAGCACCCACCTTAAAACTTGAAGATGTTTTACCACAAGACACTGCACCTTCTGAGTTACCTGACGGTATCGGACTAGTCTGGGATACAGATAGTTCTGAAAACACCCACTACTTTACCTATCAACAGCTCAATAGTCCACATAAATTGAGTCTCTATCTAGCTGCAGAACTTCCAGTTATCTTACCATCATTCTCACCATTTGCACCATTTATCACGTCGCATCATTTAGGTACTACTTTAGACGACCTAACACAACTACCACTCACTTTTGATTACGACCGCATTCAAGGAAAAAAAGTAGGCCAAGCTTTGAGAAGGGGTGAACACACAACCACCTTACTTCAAAAAATAGAAACATTTTATTCCTAAAATACCAAAAAGAGGATTGGACAAAAAGTCCTCAAAAAATTAGGCTATGAGCAATCTTCAATATTAATTGAAATTGCCGATAGACTATTTTTGTATAGCTTTTTATACATTGTCAAGCAACATAATCATGTTGTAATAAACAGTACGAAATTGGTGAAAAAATGCTGATTATTTACCAAATCAGTATTCTTTTGCCAAAACAATGCGAAATCGGTAAATTATTTGCTAATTCTATATCAAATTGGTATTCCTTCTGCAAAACCATAAGAAAAAGAGAAAAGCAAACTGACAATTTTGACATCATTGCCTAGTTTGCTTTTCTCTTATAGTGACTGAGGATTTTTGTCCCAGCCTCCTTTTTTACTGTAAGGTAAAACCTCTAAAATATTGCACTCATAGTAAGAACATTCTCAATCATCGTGTGACAAAATCGTACGATGATTAGTCTCTTGAATCTTTCGATTATTATCATCATAATAATGACGAAAAGCTTTCAGCTGTTCAGAGCTTAATGTCACTGGATGTTTCATAACATACCACTCAACATTTTCGCTTAACGGTGGTGTTGTCAAAGACCCATTATAATGGTAATAATCTTGGTCAATCGGTAGCAAATCGGTTAAAGCCACTGCCCCTGATGTATCGGAATCAATATGGTCTAAAATAGATTGAAAAGTTGCATTTGCTTCACCCTCCTGAAACATAGCAGCAATCACTGCTAATCTACCATCTTGAGCTTGATTGACAAAATGTACTTCTAACGGAAAATGTTTACCATCAATTTCATGTTCACTAGGCGCATGAAAGTGAAATTGTTTAAGCTTGTATTTTCACCCGTTAATCTCCGCACTACCTTTGATTTCAGCCTCAATTGAATGACCATTGTCAACCACTTTTTCAAAATCAGTAGCATAATTCAAGGCGATAGTGCCATTATCAATCATATTTTCAACCTTTGTCGTGTCAATGTTGATTGGTGATTGACTATCGCCACTCTCAAATTTCCAATCTTTTTGGTCATCATAATCCAGATTATGTTTTTTTTCAGACTTTGAATCGTTCGATTGACTCGTGACTGATTTTTTAGCAGTACGACTTGCACATGCTGTTAAACTCACAACAAGTGTGATAAAAGTCAAGCACACTACTACTTTTTTTAAATATCGCATTTATTCCCATTCCCTTCAAGGCATCATAATCTACGTTTTGCCAATCTATTTATCACAAAAAAACACGTTAGCAAAAACGTGCTTTTTTAAACTTCATTTTAATTCAATTATTTAACTGTACGGATACGCATTGTATTTGTACGGCCAGAACCAACTGGTACACCAGCAACGATAATGATGTTGTCACCAGATGATACAAGACCTGAATCAATTGCAGCTTTTTCAGCAACTTCAAACATATCATCAGTTGATGCAGGTTTTTCAGTCAATGTTGGGATAACACCCCAGTTAATCATGAGTGATTTTTCGATTTTTTCGTCGAATGTTACTGCCAAAATGTCAGCATCAGGACGGTATTTAGAAATCAAACGTGCAGTTGAACCAGACTCAGTCAAAGCAACAATCAATTTGATGTCCATAGAGTTTGTCGCATCTTTAACTGCAGATGCAACAACTTCTGTAACGTTAGAACGGTCAAATTTGTCAGAAGACAAACGGCCATATTCTTTCAAAAGTGCTTGTGCATTTTTGTCAACAGTTGCCATTGTGCGAACTGATTCTACTGGATATTTACCGTTAGCAGATTCGCCTGAAAGCATTGTTGCATCAGTACCATCGATAACCGCGTTGAAAACGTCAGAGATTTCTGAACGTGTTGCACGTGGTTTGTCAGTCATTGTTTCAAGCATGTTAGTCGCTGTGATAACAGCTTTACCAGCAGCATTAACTTTTTGAATGATTTGTTTTTGGTAAACTGGTACCATTTCAAATGGTACTTCAATACCCATATCACCACGGGCAATCATGATGCCTTCAGAGGCAGCAATGATTTCATCAATATTGTCGATACCTTGTTGGTTTTCGATTTTAGGGAAGAGTTGAACGTGTGTGTTACCAGTTTCTTCAAGAATCGCACGCACTTCGTTAACGTCTTTAGCTGAACGTACAAATGAAATCGCGATGAAGTTCAAACCTTGTTCCAAACCAAAACGGATGTCCGCGTTGTCGCGTTCAGCAAGCGCTGGGAAAGGAATTTTAGTGTTAGGGATGTTAACACCTTTTTGTTTAGCAATAACGCCATCATTTTGAACTTCAACTTCAAATTCGCGAGTTGCAGCGTCTTTACCAGCAAGTGTCAAACCAAGTTTACCATCATCGATAAGGATTGTTTGACCAATTTCAACGTTATCAAAAATGTCAAGACCACCAGCAACGTTCAAAGCAATCACATCTTTAGTAGATTTCAAGCCTTGTTTTGTCGCAACACGTAATTTATCACCTGTTTTATATTCGTATTCTTTAGCATCATCTTCGAACAATTCAGTACGGATTTCTGGACCTTTTGTATCGAGCAAGAAACCAACTTTTTGGTTAGCGATTTCTTCTGCACGACGAACAACTTTCATACGATCGCCTTGCTCTTCATGGTCACCGTGTGAGAAATTAAAACGGAAAACATTTGCGCCTTCTTTGATGAGTTGAGCGATTTTTTGTGCTGACGCTTCAACATCAAGTTTTTCACCCCAGTAACCATCGTCACCGAATTTTTTACCACCACGGATTTCAACAGCTGGTCCAAGTGTTGCAACAATTTTTACGCGTTTGTTCATTATGATAGAACTCCTTCTATAATTAAGTGGTTTTCACCAATATTTATGAACATCTCAAACGAGAGATGTTCTGATACTGCTTACGCAGTGAAGTTAACAAGTGAAATAAAGAAAATCTGTCAAAGATTAAGACGAAATCTCTTTGTTAAGTTTGTATAAATCAAGGTTCGCTTTATGAGGATTGTTGACAATGATTTTACCATTATCAAGACTGAATAACGCACCTTCTTCTGCTGTACCTAAAATTGGACTTTCGACCAACTTTTCGTTGTGAATACCAACAGCAAGGCCACCATGACCTTCTTTAAGTAATTCTACAGCGCGAGCACCCATCCATGATGCAAGAACACGGTCACGAGCAGTTGGTGTACCACCACGTTGAATATGTCCCAAAGTGCTGACACGTAGGTCACTATCATCACCAGCAGCTTTGATTTTCTCTGCCAGTTCTGCACCAGTCATTACACCCTCTGCAAGAACGATGATGTTATGGTTTTTACCATTTTTGTAGCCATTCTTGATTGATGCAACCAATTCGTTAACATCAAAATCTTGTTCAGGAATAAGAATTTCATCAGCACCTGCACCAATACCAGCCCAGAGTGCGATGTCACCAGCATGACGACCCATTACTTCAACGATAAACGTACGTTTATGAGAAGATGACGTGTCACGGATTTTGTCAATCGCTTCTAAAGCAGTTGTTACAGCTGTGTCAAAACCGATTGTATAATCAGTACCAACAATATCATTATCAATTGTGCCTGGTAAACCAATTGCTGGGAAACCATGCTCAGTTAAGCGCATTGCACCGTGGTATGAACCATCACCACCGATAACTACAACACCTTCGATACCATGTTTTTTAAGTTGTTCAATACCAGCAAGCTGACCTTCAAGCTCAGCAAATTCAGGAAAACGAGCAGAGTACAAGAAAGTGCCACCCTGTGAAATTTTTCCGCCAACACCTCTACTTGTTAAAGGGAATATGTCGCCAGCAACCATACCAGCATAACCATAGTTAATGCCGAATACTTCCATACCTTCGTAAATGGCTTTACGAACAACGGCACGAATAGCGGCATTCATACCAGGGGCGTCACCACCACTGGTTAAAACGGCAATACGTTTCATTTGAGTATTAATCCTCCAAAGTTTTTTATCTTAATCATTATACCACGTTTGTGTTTAATTTGTCAGTGCTAAATATAAGAAAACGTTTTCCTAGACAATAACTAAAAAAAACGCCTTAACGCTTTCTCTAGTTAATATCTTTGCTCTGCTGCTGATAATAGGTCAACAACACAAACAATAACGTTTAATTTTTATCTCTTGAAACTTATGCTGAATAAACCAATTTGCCATTCAAATAAGTGGCTGATAAGTCAAGATTATCTTCAAGAACGATGAAATCAGCTGCAAAACCTGGCTTAATTCGACCACATTTGTAATCAATACCAACTGATTTAGCAGGAATCAAAGATGCCATCATAACGGCTTCTTCTGGTGATGCAATTCCCCATTCAACGACGTTTTTAAGACCGTCTTTAAGTTTTAAAATAGACCCTGCTAAATTACCACCATCTTTCAAACGTGCCGTACCATTTTCCACAATAACTGGATACTCACCTAACATGTAATCACCATCTGGTTCACCACCAGCACGCATACAGTCAGTGATTAAAGCGACATGGTCATGTCCTTTTTGTTTCATTAAGATATCACAGGCTTTTGGATGAACATGATGACCATCACAGATTAACTCAGCATAAGTATGTGGAATTTCATAGATAGCACCAACCATACCAAGTTCACGGTGAGTTAAGCCACGCATACCATTGTAAGCATGAACCCAAATGCTAGCACCAGCTTCTGCACCACGAACAGCTTGCTCGTATGTCGCGTCAGAATGACCAAGTGCAACTCTTGTACCAGTAGCTGTTACTTTTGAGATAAAATCTTCGACACCATCTCGTTCAGGTGCAACAGCAATTTTAAGTAACATTCCTTTAGCAGCTGCTTGCCATCCTTCGAATTCTTCGAAACTTGGATTACGCATGTAGTCTGCGTTTTGTGCCCCTTTATATTTTTCAGTAAAATAAGGTCCTTCAAAGAAAATACCTTGAATTTTTGCCCCTGATGCTTCTGTATGATGTTCACCAATTGTTTCACAAATATCACGTAATTGTTCATAACTTGCTGTCAAAGCAGTTGGTAAGAATGACGTCACACCAGTTGACAAGAGAGCGTCACTCATTGTATGAACGATGCCATCTTTGTCATTATCCATAACATCTGCTCCTGCATAACCATGCACATGTGTGTCTACAAGTCCTGGTGCAATAAATTTACCGCTATAGTCTAAAATTTCAGCATTAGCCGGTGCTTGCATTGTATGTTTGCCAAATTTGCCATCTGCAGTGACTTCTAAATAGCCACATACTTTAACTTCATAGGGATAGAAAAATTTGTCTGCCTTGATATAGTAAGTTGTCATTGAGTTTACCTCATTCTTTCTTTAAATACGCTTTCCTTTATTTTACTTCTTTTTCATCACTTTGTCAAAAATGGTATAGTCCAATTTTAAGTCACAAAAAAACGAATAAAGGTTACTCGCTTTTTGTTTTATTGGACAATTCCAATAATTTTGATTTAATTTCTTCTTCAAGCTGTGCCAATTCAACTTCACCTTGACGGCGTTTGATTGCCCCTTCACGCTGAATATTCATTGTTTCTTGAATTGTTTCAATCAAATTAGCCTGAGTCGTTTTAAGTGTCTCAATATCAACCACACCACGTTCATTTTCGCGTGCAGCTTCAATAGAGGATTGCTTCAACATCTCAGAATTTTTGGTTAACAAATCATTAGTGGTACTTGATACAATACGTTGACTCGTTAAGGCATCTTTTTGTTTCAACAGTGTCAATGCAATTGCTACCTGATTTTTCCATAGAGGAATAGCTGTGTTGATTGATGTTTGAATCTTTTCAGCTAGTTCCTGATTGGTATTTTGAATCATTCTAATCTGAGGCGCTTGTTGAATTGTAATTTGACGCGCTAGTTTTAAATCATATTGGCGCTTATCCAGACGATTTTTATAGTTTTCAAGATCAGAAATCTTTTGAATAGCAATCGCATTATCTGGTGTATTTTCAGCTTCAATCTTTGCTTGTGGAATGATTGTTTCATCAAGTTCCTTAATTTTCAGCTCTGCGCCTGCGATATAGACATTGAGCGCATGAAAATAATCCAAGTTCTCAGCATAAAGTGTCTCTAAGGTTTTATTATCTTCCAATAAACCTTTATATTCGTGTGTTAATTTAATTGATATTTTATCAATACCAGCGCCCAATTTTTGATATTTTTGCGTCACTTCAAAAATTGATTTTTTCACTTTGCCAAACATTTTCTTAAAAAAGCCTGGATCTTCAGCCACGAGATCATTAGGATTAGATTCTTGCAGCTGATACATTAAATCAGTAAGTGCTGAACCCACTTCACCTAAATCTTTAGCTTGTACTTTATTTAAAACAGACTGTGAAAAATCACCAATCTTTTTCTGCGCAAGAGAGCCATATTCAATAACAGACTGGGAATTATTTTCATCCAGAGACTTAGACAACTCTTTTGCTTTGCCTAATTCTTCTTCTGACAATGTTGCAACAGCATTTCCAGATGTTGTGCTTTGTGTAAGTGGATTTTCTACTGTAACGGATTGTTCAGCAGTCATTAAATCATCCAGAATATCATTAGCCATTTTCTACCTCATTTTTAATTTTTTCAATATCATCAGACAACTCTAATTCATACGTTTTCGCAATTTTTTCAGATAATTTGCGAATTACCTTTTGACTTTCAATCTTTAAGTCCTGATCGAGTCTATCAACGCTTTTGACATTGTCATAAGTCTCAGTCAATTCAACCATAGTAGGTAATTGTTTGTAAAGAAAATCATGATTTGTCAAAGCCATTTTTGGATGTTTCACAATAAGTTGAAATAATTTTTTTGCACTCTTCAAACCACCGGTTATATTTTCAATGATTTGTAGCTCTGAATCATGCTTAACAGCTGACTCCCAAGTTTTTATTTGAGCCTTAGCATCCCGCATTGTTTGACGAAAAATGGTGATGTCTTGATCCGACAACCCTTTTTCATGATATGTTTCAATTAAATTTGGATTTTTTTTATCTTTTTTATAATCATGTATTAACCACAAAACAAGCACCACCGCTATTATTATCAATATTGTTATTAATTTCATAAATCTATTTTATCACATTTTCTCGTGCAATTCTCAGTCTAGAGTATGATTTTTTAATTAGAATGTGCTAAAATGATAAAGAATACAATTGGAGGTATTATGACTCAAAAGAAAATTGCCGTCTTAGGCCCTGGTTCTTGGGGAACTGCACTCTCACAAGTTCTCAATGATAACGGTCATGAAGTTCGAATTTGGGGAAATGTTCCTGAACAAATTGCTGAAATTAATGAAAACCATACCAACAAACGCTATTTTAGCGATGTTGTTTTAGACGATAAAATCACTGGTTACAATGACCTTTCTGCCGCACTTGCTGGTATTGATGCCATTTTGTTTGTTGTGCCAACTAAAGTAACCCGACTCGTTGCTAAACAAGTCGCTGAAGTTTTGGATCACAAAGTCGTGGTCATGCACGCTTCTAAAGGATTGGAGCAAGGCACACATGAGCGCATCTCAACGATTTTAGAAGAAGAAATCCCTGCTGACTTACGCTCTGAAGTTGTTGTTGTTTCAGGTCCTTCTCACGCAGAAGAAACAATCGTTCGTGATTTAACCCTGATTACCGCAGCCTCTAAAAATCTTGAAGATGCCAAATATGTTCAAGAACTTTTCAGCAACGACTACTTCAGACTTTACACAAATGATGATGTCATCGGTGTTGAAACTGCAGCTGCCTTAAAAAATGTTATTGCTGTGGGCGCTGGTGCCTTACATGGTCTTGGATTTGGCGATAATGCTAAAGCAGCCATCATTACACGTGGTCTTGCCGAAATTACGCGTCTCGGTGTGACAATGGGTGCCAATCCTATGACCTACATTGGTTTATCAGGTGTTGGTGATTTGATTGTTACTGGTACTTCCATCCACTCACGAAACTGGCGCGCTGGTGATGCCTTAGGTCGAGGTGAAAAACTCGCAGATATTGAGGCGAACATAGGAATGGTCATCGAGGGTGTGTCAACAACAAAAGTTGCACATGAACTAGCAGAAATGTTATCTGTCGATATGCCAATCGTTGACACCATTTATAATGTGATTTATCAAAATGCGGATATTCGGGAAAGTATCATCAAATTGATGCGCCGTGAAGGTCGTCCCGAAAATGAATATATTATAGAGATTAAAGGATTGAACTAAAATGAATGATGATTGCTTAACTAAAAAAGTTCGTAAAGCTGTAATCCCTGCAGCAGGACTCGGCACACGTTTTTTACCAGCTACTAAAGCACTTGCTAAAGAAATGCTACCGATTGTGGATAAACCAACGATTCAATTTATCGTTGAGGAGGCTCTAAAATCTGGTATTGAAGATATTCTGATTGTTACTGGTAAAGCAAAACGGCCGATTGAAGATCATTTTGATTCAAATATTGAACTTGAAATGTCACTTAAAGAAAAAGGCAAGGAAGATTTATTGAAACTCGTTGAAGAAACGACAGATATTAACTTGCACTTCATTCGTCAAAGTCATCCTAAAGGGTTGGGACATGCTGTTCTTCAAGCTAAATCATTTATCGGCGAAGAACCATTTGTTGTTATGCTTGGTGATGATTTAATGGAATCAGACCTACCGTTGACAAAACAACTTATCAACGACTATGAAAAAACACACGCCTCTACAATTGCTGTCATGAAAGTGCCACATCAAGATGTTGATAAATATGGTGTGATTGCACCTGAGGGGGAAGTCGAAAAAGGTCTCTATAATGTCGCGAACTTTGTAGAAAAACCTGCAGTTGCTGATGCACCAAGTGATTTAGCAATCATCGGACGCTACCTTTTGAAACCTGAGATTTTCAATATTTTGGAAAATCAAAAACCGGGTGCCGGTAATGAAATTCAATTGACTGATGCTATTGAAGCACTTAATAAAACGCAACGTGTTTTTGCTCGTGAATTCACTGGCCGCCGTTATGATGTCGGGGATAAATTTGGTTTTGTTGAAACGACGATTGAATATGGTCTCGGGCATCCTCAAATCAAAAATGACCTACACGATTACATCATCAAAAAAGGAAAAGAGCTTGAAAAAGCTGACCAGGCTGCTGCTAAAACGTCAACAGCCAAAAAATAATCATAATTAAGAAAAAACGTTCTGACACTGGAACGTTTTTCTAATTTCAACAGTGATATCGATAATAAATAATCTTTTATTTCGTCAAGTTATGCAAAAATTCTTAAAAAATGATAAAATATGATAATGAAAACAACCAAAGGCAAGTTTCAACATATCTTGACTTCAATCAAAGCCTTGCAGATGAAACCGCTAGATTTTGTACTCGTCATTATTTTGATGATTGCAAGTTTTACGCCTTTTCTGCTATTAGGTGGCAAGCAAACCATCAGCCATCAAGCACAATTACGGGTGAATAGTCAGGTCATTAAGACATTTGATTTAACAAAAAATCAAACCTATACCTCTCAAGATGGTGATGGCGATATTAATAAAATTGAGGTCCGAGACGGTCGTATTGCGATTGTCTATGCCAACTGTGGCGACCAAATCTGCGTTAGAAAAGGCTTTATTAATAAAACCGGACAGACCATTGTTTGTCTACCACATAAACTTGTCATTGAGGTTATACACTCTGGTAATGATGATGACAACGGAAATAGGATAATAGATTACTAATGAACACACAACATTTGCATCGACTTGTCTATATTGCTTTATTAACTGCAACGGCAACCATTATAGGAATTGTCGAGTCTATATTTCCTTCACCTTTTGCTTTTGCTCCAGGTGCTAAATTTGGTTTTGCCAATCTAGTCGTCCTAATGGCCATTTTTACATTAAAAAAGTCTGATGTCATTATCTTAATGGTGCTCAAACTATTACTAACTGCTCTTTTCACTGGCTTTTCAGTTTTTCTATACAGTATGGCTGGTGGTTTTCTATCATTATTGGCAATGTATCTCGTCAAATTGTTAGGACCGAGACTGATTAGTTTGATTGGTATATCCCTAGTCGGTGGTTTTTTTCATAATGTTGGCCAACTTTTAATGGCTACTTGGATTGCCCAGACACCTGCTGTTCTGCTTTATTTACCTTGGTTAGCCTTTTTTGGCCTTTTAGCAGGCTTTTTCATCGGTGTAGCAGGTAATGCATTACTCTATAAAATTAAACCTATCAATGCTTTATTGATAAAAGAAAATAAAAGTTGGATGACACACACATGACCTTTTGGACGCCCTATCCTTATCTTTCAAAACAACTTGAACAGGTACAGCAAATGATGACTGCTGCCATTCATGTCAAAAATCCTCAGACACAAGCTGCGATTTTAGATTTATTTGCATCTGGCGGTAAACGACTTCGTCCTGCCTATCTCTTGCTATTTTCTGAATTCACAAATTTGGAACCAGATAAAAGAATCGCATTGGCTAGTTCTATCGAAATGTTACATACGGCTACCCTGATTCATGATGATGTGATTGACCAAGCTGAAACACGGCGCGGTGTCCCAACGGTTTCACATCTTTATGGTCCTGAAATAGCTGTTTATGCGGGTGATTATCTTTTTATTGCTGTTTTTAGATTGATGATTCAACATGCCCTAGACTTATCTAATTTATCTCAACGCGTTGATGCCATGGAAAAATTACTCAATGGCGAGCTTGGTCAAATGAATCTAAAATTTAATACTGAGCAGACGATTGATGATTATATTGATAATATTTCAGGTAAAACCGCTGAACTATTCGCGCAAGCTTGTGCTGTTGCACCGTTTGCTGACGGTACCTATAAATTAGCACAATTAGCTTACGATATTGGCTTGAATATCGGGATAGCCTTTCAAATTATGGATGATTATCTTGATTATACAGCTGATAGCGACACACTTGGTAAGCCAGTTCTTGCAGATATGCAGCAAGGTATTTATTCTGCACCCGTTTTATTTGCCCTAGCAGCGGACAATCGAGTTGCTGACTTTTTAAGTCAAGAAAATTTTGATGCTGTTTTTCAGATTATCCAACACACAAATGCCCTACAAAAAACGCATGATTTGGCTCGCCAATACACTGCAAATGCGCTCAAACTTATCGAGAAATTACCCAATAAACCTGTCAAATCTGATATTCGTCAGATTACCAAAGACCTACTAGAAAGACAATTATGACACCAGAAGATTTTTATAGCTCGCTAGAAACCTTTAACATCCAATTATCAGACACTCAGAAAGCACAATTTAAGACTTATTTTGAGTTTCTAGTCAGTGAAAATGAAAAGATTAATCTAACAGCTATCACTGAAGAAAATGACGTTTATCTCAAACATTTTTATGATTCAATTGCACCTATTTTATACGGCGTGATTGATAATTCTCCGATTAAACTACTAGATATTGGAGCCGGGGCTGGCTTTCCAAGCTTTCCAATGAAAATCATCTATCCTGAATTACAGGTGACAATCATTGATTCTCTAAATAAACGGATTAAGTTTTTAACATCACTATCAGATAAACTTGATTTTGATGCGACTTCTGTCACTTTATTACATGGTCGTGCTGAAGATTTTGGCCAAAACCCAATTTACAGAGGCCAGTTTGACTACGTTACTGCTCGCGCGGTGGCGCGCCTTAACGTTTTATCCGAGTTGACACTACCATTTTTAAGAAAAGACGGGAAACTTCTGTCGTTAAAGGCGAGTCAAATGCTGGATGAAATTTCAGAAGGTAAACATGCTATCGCAATTTTGGGTGGCAAGTTGGGCGATACGTTGGACTATGCGTTGCCAAATGGCGATGAGCGTCATCTGGTCATGATAGAGAAGAAAAAAGAAACACCTAAAAAATTCCCACGTAAGGCTGGTACGCCTAATAAGAAACCGCTTTAATTATTTAAATTTAATAACTGTACAGCGTTTATAAGAGCGTATCACATCGATTATGATACGTTTTTTCTATGTTCTCAACCTTTCAAAACTGTAAGTTTTAAGTCTATTTTGTAAGGTTGGGTTGATTTATTTTTGGTATAATCGACTTAACTTTATCTCATCCGCTCACAAAAATAGTAGCAATTTAGTAAAATACTTGTTAAAATGGTGAAGTGACACTTTAAAAACAGGAGAATTAAAAATTGATTAAATATATTCAGAGCTTGCCTCAACAAAAGGCATGGCCTGTCATCAAATTTATTTTGCAAAGTTTATTTTATTTCATGATTATCATCGCCTTGCTGTATCTCTTTAACTACTCAGGAGAAGGACAAGGTCACTTTATATATAATGAATTCTAATCACAAGGAAAGAAGATTACCTATGTTCGTTTCAGACTTTATCGCAACGCTTAATCATCATGCTAAACAAAATCCCAATTCACCGGTTTATGATTTATTGGGTCAAACATATTCTTACCAACAACTTAAACAAGACTCAGACACTATTGCGGCTTATATTGATAGTTTAAACTTACCTGAGAAAAGTCCTGTTATGGTTTTTGGTGGACAAGAATACGAGATGCTAGCTACTTTTGTTGGTTTAACAAAATCTGGCCATGCTTATATTCCTGTTGATGTCAATTCAGCTAATGAACGTCTGACAAACATTCTTGAAATTGCTGAACCTAGTGCTGTAATTGCAATTAATCCTTTGCCAATTGACATCTCAGAGATGCCTGTCATAACTGCTACTCAATTATCTGCTGTTCTTGCAGAACCTACTGAGTATGAGTTGACACCTCCTGTCACTGGCGATGAGACTTATTATATAATCTTTACCTCTGGTACAACTGGTAAGCCTAAAGGAGTTCAAATTTCACATGCGAATCTCTTATCCTTTGTCAATTGGACGCTAGAATCAAGTGAATTTGACCTACCCTCACAAGCTAAAATTTTAGCACAAGCGCCGTATTCTTTTGACTTATCAGTTATGTCTTGGGCGCCTGCTCTAGCTGCAGGTGGCTGTCTCTATGCGTTGCCTAAAGAGAAAACAGAAAACTTTAAAGACTTGTTTGCTGTTTTACCTACTTTACCGATTCAAGTTTGGGTATCAACACCTTCTTTTGCCGATATGGTCTTACTTTCTGAAGATTTTTCTGCTGAAAAGATGCCTAGTCTCACACACTTTTACTTCTGTGGTGAGGAGTTAACCGTTGGTACTGCTAGTAAATTACATCAGCGCTTTCCTAAAGCCAGAGTTGTGAATTCTTTTGGTCCTACTGAAAGCACCGTTGCATTCTCTGCTGTTACCATTACAGATGAAATGATTGATAAATCAGATCGTCTGCCAATTGGATATATTAAGGCTGATTCGCCGACTTTTATCCTTAATGAGGCGGGAGAGATTTTGAAGGCTGGCGAGCAAGGCGAAATCGTCGTGACTGGTCCTGCTGTTTCCAAAGGATACATCAATAATCCTGAAAAAACTGCGCAGTCTTTCTTTGAGCTTAATGGCCAAAAAGCTTATCATACTGGTGATTTAGGTTTACTTGATGCGTCAGGCATGTTACATTATCGTGGTCGCATGGATTTCCAAATTAAGCTCAATGGTTATCGAATTGAATTGGAAGAAGTGGCGCATGTCTTAAATCTTTCTCAATATGTTGCCTCTGCGGTTGCTGTGCCACGTTATAATGATCAACATAAGGTTCATCAGTTACTGGCTTATATTGTGCTTAAACCTGGCGCTAGAGACGAATTTGAACGTGACTTACAATTAACCAAGGCTATCAAAACTGAACTCGAAAATGAGATGATGTCTTACATGATGCCATCCCGTTTCATTTATCGGGAATCACTACCAATTACGCCTAATGGCAAGATTGATATTAAAGCTTTGATTGCCGAGGTGAATGATTAATGAGCGAGCTGTTACAATCTCTGCCTAATTGGCAGCCTTATGGGACACCAAAGTATTTTGGTATTCTGATACTTGCTTTGCTACCGATTATCATTGCGCTGTTTTTCCGTCGGAGATTGCCAATTTATGAAAGTCTTGTTTCGGTAGCTTTTATCACCCTAATGTTTGGTGGGGCAAAATACCAACAGTTCTTTGCTTTACTTTTCTATCTTGTCTGGCAAGCGATTGTTGTCTTTGCTTACCAAACTTATCGACAAAAAGCGGATAATAAATGGGTTTTCTATTTCAGTGTCCTCATATCACTTTTACCCTTAATTATCGTTAAGGTCATGCCTGCCGTACTAGGTGTCAATTCTCTACTAGGCTTTCTTGGTATTTCTTACTTAACTTTTAGGTCTGTTACCATGATCATGGAAATGCGTGATGGCGAATTAAAGGCTGTTACTTTTTGGCCATTCTTTCGCTTTATGATTTTCATGCCTACGATTTCATCTGGACCAATTGATCGTTTCCGTCGTTTCAACGAAGATTACCTTAATCCTCCTAGTCGGGACGTTTATTTATCCATGATTGAAAAAGCGGTTTGGTCACTGATGTTAGGGGCGTTTTACAAGTTTATCATGGCACATATCTTTGGCGATATACTTTTACCAAAGGCGCAACAATTTGCTTTACATGCTGGTGGACTCTTTAATTGGCAAACACTTTTAGTCATGTATGCCTATGGTTTCTATTTATTCTTTGACTTTGCAGGCTACTCTTTATTTGCGATTGGTATTTCTTATTTAATGGGGATTAAAACACCTACTAACTTTAATAAACCTTTTATTGCTAGAGATTTAAAGGATTTCTGGAATCGCTGGCACATGTCGTTGAGTTTCTGGTTCAGAGATTTCGTTTTCATGAGACTTGTTTATGTCATGATGAAACGAAAAATCTTTAAAAATAGAAATACAACATCAAGTGTTACCTATCTGTTGAATATGACACTCATGGGATTCTGGCACGGTGTGACTTGGTACTATATTGCTTATGGTGTCTTTCATGGTGTTGGTTTAATTATCAACGACTGGTGGGTTCGTCGTAAGAAAACAATCAATAAAACACGCAAAAAAAATGGACAACCACTCTTACCTGATAATAAATGGAGACATGCGCTTGGTATTTTTATCACATTTAATGTCGTGATGTTGAGTCTACTTCTCTTCTCTGGATTTTTAGACCAACTTTGGTTCCACCATTTTCCAAAATAATGGTATTATTGTTATAGATTGACTGAGTTGTAATGACTTGAATAATTTAAGCACTGCTCTATTGCCATATTTTTCATGCAATAACGAAATAACTTGACTTAATAACTTATAGGAGAATTTAAAAATGGATATTCAAACTACAGTAATCGAATTAATTGATAACTTATTTATGGAAGATATTTCTGACATGATGGACGAGGATTTATTTGATGCGGGCGTATTAGACTCAATGGGTACTGTCGAACTCGTTATTGAGCTAGAGAGTAAATTCAACATCAAAATTCCAGTCTCTGATATGGGGCGTGATGACTGGAATACTGGAAATAAAATTGTGCAAGGTATAAAGGATTTACAGAATGCTTAAACGACTTTGGCTCATTTTTGGTCCACTTCTCGTTGCCTTTGTCGGTTTATTCGCCTTACTTCTACTTGCACCTGAAAGAAAATCACATCATTTATCTGATGAAAATCGTGCAGCAACCGCTTTGACACCGATAGTTTTCAAAAATGCTGCTTTGAAAAAAGAGGCACTTTCTGATCCTAATCATCGGTTCGTTCCTTTTTTCGGTTCAAGTGAATGGCGCCGTCTGGATGAGATGCACCCTTCTATCTTATCAGAGGCTTATAAGCGAGACTATACACCATTTTTACTCGGCTTAAAGGGTGCAGAATCATTGACCCACTACTTTGGATTACAACAAATTAAGCCGCAATTGAATCGTAAACAAGCAGTTTTTGTCATTTCACCTCAATGGTTTGTTAAGGAAGGACAAGTCCCTGATGCCTTTAACTATTACTATGCTAGTGATCAAGGTTATAGTTTTTTAAAAAATGCAACGGGTTCTGCTGAGGATAAGTATGCAGCTAAACGTTTCCTAGCTTTGTCTCCTGAAAGTCCAATTAGTCGATTTATGAAAAAAATTGCTGATGGCAAACGTTTAACGACATTTGATAAATGGCAAATAAAATTAGCACAACGCTTGGCAAGTCGTGAGGACAATCTTTTTGCTGGTATGCAGTTTGGGGATAATTACCAAGATAAGGTGAAACCTCGTGCTGCCAAGCTACCACAACCTTATAATTTAGAATCCTTGCAAACAAAGGCGCAACGTCTTGGTGAGGAACATACGAGTAATAATGAATTCGGTATTCTGAATAGTTTCTATTCTCAACGGATTAAGCATAGACTTGATCAACTCAAGAATAGCCAAACTAGCTTTTCGTATCTACATTCGCCAGAATATAATGATTTTCAACTGATTTTAAGTGAATTTGCTAAAAATCAGACTGATGTGATGTTTATTATCCCTCCAGTCAATGAAAAATGGCAAGCCTATACAGGTTTAGGCCAAGAAATGTATGCTAAAACAGTTGATAAAATTCGTTATCAACTCAGCTCACAAGGTTTCAATCAAGTTACTGAGTTGTCAAAACGAGGAAATGAGCCTTACTTTATGCAAGATACCATTCATTTAGGATGGAACGGCTGGTTAGCCTTTGATAAAGCAGTGAATCCTTTTCTCACAAACAAGCAACCAACGCCTAAATATCACTTAAACGACTACTTCTTTAGTCGTGAATGGGCTGAACAAGATTAATATAATAAAAAGTTATCTCCCGACCACTTCGTGTGAAGTGCTAGGAGATAACTTTTTTCTTTGAAGTATTTTGGGATGAATGACTTTATTTTTATCAATCTTCATAACCTTGGGGATTTTTCTGATGCCATGTCCAGGCATTTTGGATGATATCTGCAAGTTTTTCTTTCGGTGTCCAAGCTAGTACTTCTTGTGCTTTACTGCTGTCTGCCACCAAGGCATCCGGGTCACCAATTCGACGTGGACCAATTTCAGCAGGGATAGCATGGCCAGTTACTTGTCGTGCTGTCTCTAGAACTTGTAGATTTGAATAACCTGTTTTTGTCCCTAAATTAAATGCATCGGATTGACCACCTGCTTTCAGGTATTCAAGTGCCTTAATATGCGCTTCAATTAAATCTGTCATACCAATGTAGTCACGGACACAAGTCCCGTCTTCTGTTTGGTAATCATCGCCATATATCATGATTTTGTCGCGTTGACCGAGGGCGACTTGCAAGATAATCGGAATCAAATGGGTTTCGTTTTTATGCGCTTCTCCAATAGAACCGTCATGTTTAGCGCCAGCAACATTGAAATAACGTAGGGCAACATAAGTCATATCTGTCGCGGCAGCTTGCCAAGCCATCATTTTTTCCATGATAAGCTTGCTTTCGCCATAAGGATTGATTGGTTTTTGAGGTGTTTTTTCCGTGATTGGCATCTCTTCTGGAATGCCAAATGTTGCTGCCGTACTTGAGAAAACGATATGTTTAACATCAAAGTCTTGCATCACTTCAAGTAGAGTCATCGCACCACCGACATTGTTCTCAAAATACATGAGCGGTTTTGTCATTGACTCACTAACTAAAGAATAGGCACAAAAGTGCATCACACCTTCGATATTTTTTTCCTGAGTGAAGACGTCTGTCAAAAACGCTTTGTCTCGAATGTCTCCTTGGTAAAAACGTGCCTTATCAGATACTGCTGCACGATGACCAGTTGACAAATTATCAACAACTGCAACATCGTAACCGTGCGCAAGAAATTCATCCGTTGCATGGCTACCGATATATCCCGCACCCCCTAAAATCAAAACTGTCATGTCATATCCTCTTTCCCACTTTGTTTTACATCAATTGGCATCTATCATGCAAGCGTTTTAATCGCTCGCTAACTTTTATATTATATCATAAAAGTGTCATTTTTTCGACATTTAGCGTGATTTCAAAAGTGTAGGATTTCGCATTAGCCGTTATAACAGCGACACTTTGCCTAGCTGCATCAAAACGAGTAATGACAATGTCAGTGTCACTTGGCGTTTCAATTTCAATACCACCATCAAGCTCAAAAGCTTGTGCCGTATTTCGGAATGTCAGTAAATTCAGCAATTTTTTAACAACAGGGCGATTAAGTTCTGTTTTGATTTCATCTACTTCATAATAATGTCGGTTAATATTGCGGCCTTCCTTTGAAGACTCAAGCAAGTCAAGGTCGTTTTGCCCTGCTAATAGACCGACGTAGTACACTTGAGGGATACCTGGTGCAAAAACTTGGAAAGCACGCGCTAGCAAGTAAGCATCATCATTGTCACCTAAAGCCGAATAGTAAGTTGAATTAATTTGATAAATATCCAGGCTATTATAGGCTTCCGATGAGAATATTTTCTTGACGTTGGCACCAACCTTGTAGAGTTCCTCAGAAGTATATAAGGTCTCTTCATCTGTGAGAATATCCTTGGCATCAACAACACCAATCCCATCATGCGTATCAAGAGTTGTAAATTGTTTCATTGGCGACATCTTTAACCATTTAGCGAGTTGCTTGGTTTGACCAGAGTAGAGCGTATAAAGACTAACCATTGGCAAGGCAAAATCATAAATATAAAAATCATGGTCAGAAATTTTATGTTGAATGCTATAATGTTCATGAATTTCTGGTAGAATTTCACACCCCTTGCTATCGTGATCTCTCTGACATCGTTTAACAAGTCCCAAATTTCTGGCTCAACAAAGAAATCATTGGTATCTAATTTCTTAATCACATAAGCAAAGGCATCTAGTCGAACGATATCACAACCATGGTCAATCAACTGCTCCAAGGTTTCCTTGATAAATTTTCGTGTCACATCTTGAGTAACATCAAGGTCAATTTGTTCTTCCCCAAAAGTATTCCATACTAACTCAGTCGTGCCATCTGCAAAGCTCACCTCTTGGAAAGGTGCCTTATCCTTACGTTTATAGATTAAGTCAATATCTGCCTGAGTTGGTCGATTTTCAGGCCAAAAATTTTGATTGCGTAAGAAGAGATTGGCAAATTCAGATGCCTCCTTCTTTTCTTTAAAATCAATAAATTCAGGACTCTGACGCGATAAATGATTAATCATAAAATCAAACATTAAATAATAATCTTCACCAATGGCTTCGACATCTTGCCAATCACCAAAAGCGCTATCGACTTGTCGGTAATCTTGGGGCGCAAACCCTCTGTCACCTGTAGAGGGAAAGAAAGGCAACAAGTGAACACCACCAATCGCACCTTTTAAATCTTCCGCAAGAATTTTTTGAAGGTCTTTTAGATTTTTCCCAAGACTATCAGCATAAGTAATCAACATGACTTTGTTTTGAATTGGCATATTTTCTCCTTTTGAATTTTGTCAATCGTTTGATATTTATAGTATAGCAGAACACTTTTAAGATGTAAACGTTTTCTATATCATTTTTACGAATAAATAGATAGCAATTGAATCAAAAAAATCAGAAACAGTAATTGCTTCTGATTTTTTGATTCAATTATAAAGTCTATCTTAATGGCGGAAATGACGTGCACCAGTAAATACCATGGCAATCCCATGCTTATCTGCTTCATCAATCGCATCTTGGTCACGGACTGACCCACCAGGTTGGATAATTGCTTTAATACCTGCTTTCGCGACTTCTTCAACGTTATCTGCAAAAGGAAAGAATGCATCAGATGCTAAGACTGCACCGTCAAGACGGTCTGCAGCTTGTTCAATTGCAATTTTAACAGAGGCAACGCGGTTAGTTTGACCAGGTCCAACGCCTAACGTTTGGTGATTGTTTGTAATGATGATACCGTTAGATTTAACATATTTGACTGAGCGCCAAGCAAACTCAAGTGCCTCAACTTCTACTGCTGTAGGTTGACGTTTGGTTACAATTTCCCAACTGTCTTGTAGTTCAACTGTCGTATCTTGGTCTTGAACAAGTAAACCGCCTAGAACACCAGTAACTTCTTTTTGACTTTCAGACACTTTTTGTTGCTCAAAATTCAAAGCTAGAATCCGCAAATTTTTCTTCTTATTAGTCAAGATAGCTAAGGCTGAATCAGAATAGCTAGGTGCGATAATAATTTCAAGGAAAATCGGATGCATTTTTTCAGCAGTTGCAGCATCAACTTCACGATTTAGGACAACAATCCCACCAAAAATTGAAACTGGGTCAGCTTCATAAGCGTAGTCCCAAGCTTTTTCAATCGTATCAGCAGTACCAATACCACAAGGATTCATATGTTTCAATGCGACAACAGTCGGTGATGTAAAATCACGAATAATCCGAATCGCTGCATCGGCATCTCGGATATTATTAAACGACAGTTCTTTACCGTTAAGTTGTTTAGCTTGTGAAATTGAATAGTCTGTCGGCAATGCTGATTCGTAAAAATCAGCATTTTGCTGTGGATTTTCGCCATAACGCATAGGCTGTTTAAGTTCATATGTCAGAGTGAGTTTCTCAGGCTTAACCTCATCCACTTGCGCTGTAAAATATTCAGCAATTAATGCATCATAAGCGGCTGTGTGACGGAAGACTTTCGCTGCTAATTTTTGACGCGTTTCATAAGTCGTATCACCATTTTCAGCAAACTCTGTCAGAACAACCTCATAGTCTGTCGGGTCAACAACGACAGTCACGCTAGCATGGTTTTTCGCAGCAGAGCGTAGCATTGAGGGACCACCAATATCGATGTTTTCAACTGCATCTGCATAGGTCACATCCGGTTTAAGAATCGTCTCTTTAAAGGGATAGAGGTTGACGACAACGAGGTCAATCGGCGAGATGTCGTGGTTTTTCATGGCTGAAACGTGTGTCTCAAGGTCACGGCGTGCCAAAAGCCCACCATGAATTTTAGGGTGCAATGTTTTCACGCGCCCATCCATCATTTCCGGGAAACCTGTTACATCATCAATGGCAATGGTTGCAACACCTGCAGCATCTAGTGCTGTTTTAGTACCGCCAGTTGAAATAATTTCCCAACCCAGTTCACGTAGTTTTTCGGCAAATGCCACAATACCTGTTTTATCACTTACGCTGATTAATGCTCGTTTTGTCAATGTCTCACTCCTTAAATATTAGTTGATAAGTTAATTTTAACGATTTTTAACGGTTTTTGATAGCAAAAAACGTATATCTTTACAAAATATACGTTTATCGTTCGGAAATTGATAATGTTGTGAAAGATTTTTTTAAACTTTATTTATAAAGGGCACCTCTAAAAACGTATGAAAAGAGGTATAATAGATTAAAAATAAGCTAACGAGGTATTGAAGATGAATTTATTTGGAGATAGCGACTATCTTGAAAAATTAAGTTTAAAAGG
>SKEM01000276.1_pt1 | contig 37895 bp, 40 predicted proteins | sample 4826731 | NCBI WGS metagenome assembly SKEM01 (sample SAMN11008809, study PRJNA524170) | human gut metagenome | biome: Human fecal sample; material: Feces; isolation source: fecal sample from pouch patient p37 | host: Homo sapiens | place: Israel: Tel-Aviv | collected 2015-07-27 | reverse complement strand
GCATCATCGGTTACTTTATTTATGAAAAGAGCCTGGATCTCAAGGATAAAATCAAAGATTAGCCAAAATAAAAACTGCTCTCTTATTGAGAACAGTTTTTTTCATGCTTATCTTTCAATTAAAGCAATTTTTCAAAAGCGTCTTCATACTTAGGAATATCGCCGGCACCCATAAATACGATGACAGAATTCTTATTCTTAGTTAAATCAGCAATGTTATCTAAGTCAATAACTTCTGAACCTGGGATATTCTTAACCAAGTCTTCACTTGAAATATCACCATTAGCTTCACGAGCTGAAGCATAAATTGGAGTTACATAAGCCTTGTCTACGCCACGTAAAATTTCTTCGAAGTCTTTTTGATACTTCTTAGTTCTTGAGAAAGTGTGTGGTTGGAAGACGACAACCAACTTCTTGTCTGGGAACTTTTGACGGGCAGCTTGGATAGTTGCACGCATTTCAGTTGGGTGGTGAGCATAGTCATCAATAACTGCAATGTCGCCAAAGTCTTTTTCACTAAATCTACGCTTAGCACCCTTAAAGGTAAGAAGACCATCACGAATGTCATCCATTGGTACCTTTTCAGTGTAGGCAACCGCAATAACAGCAGTTGAGTTCAAAATGCTGTGGTCACCAAACAAGTGAATTTCAAATTCGCCAAGATCCTTGCCATGTGCTAAAACATGGAACTTAGAACCAGTAGTTGACTTCTTAATGTCAGTAGCTTGGAAGTCATCAGTATCTTTAAAGCCATAAGTATACTTAGGAATATCAGTCTTAAGGCTTTGAAGACGCTTATCATCGCCCCAAACAAAGAGTGCCTTCTTAGTTTGATCAGCAGCTGATTGGAATGCACTAGTGTAGTCAGCTTGATCCTTGAAGTAATCTGGGTGATCAAAGTCGATATTAGTCATAATTTGGTAATCTGGGTGATATGCCAAGAAGTGACGACGGTATTCATCAGCTTCGTAAACGAAGAAGCGTGAGTCTGGAACACCCTTACCACGACCGTCACCAATTAAGTAAGTAGTTGGTGCAACTTCACCTAAAACGTGTGACAAAAGACTAGTGGTTGAAGTCTTGCCGTGAGTACCTGAAATACCAATTGAAGTATGCATTTGAACGATTTCTTCAACAGTATCTGGGTAGCTTTGCCACTTAACGCCCTTATCAAGACATGCCTTAACTTCTGGGTTATCTTCCTTGAAGGCGTTACCCTTAACGATTACTTGTTCATCGTTACTCTTGATGTTGCTTGGATCAAAGTTCTTAACATCAATTCCTACTTTTTCAAGTGGCACTTGAGTGAAAGTATATTTTTCGATATCACTACCTGCTACGTTGTAGCCTAAGTCATGTAAAAGCAAGGCAAGGGATGCCATACCTGTACCCTTAATACCAATGAACCAAATTTGCTTATTCTTGTCTAACATTTATTTACCCTCGAATTTTTAACGTTTTTATTCGTTAACTATTTTACCATTTTTGTATGATATAATTTTGAAAAATTACAGAAAGGTACCCAATATGAAATTTGATAAATTTTCTCCCGTAACTGGCAATGACTTAACAATTGTCCAAGGTCAATCACGCTACGGCGTTGACTGCCAAGATAGCACAATCGATATTTATGATTTAACTACTGACAAATACTGGCAAGATAATCCTTTTCCAGGTAATCAATTGGTCTTCTTCAATTTTCAAACTGGACAAAAATTTGAACCGATGTCACGTAAAGAAAACCAATTCTTCTTTAGCGTTATCTACCAAAATGGTTATTTCTATTTTTTACACGCCCAACTTGATCAAGATCAACTAACCTTATTCAAATATCTTCCTAGTCAAAAACCTGAAATTATTCATCAAATGCCACTTACTGGTTTACATACTCTTAATTTATCGCTAGTTAATGATCGAGCACATGTCTGGATTGCTTCTTTTAATGATGCCATTGACTTCTACTATCCGCAAAAATTTTCCGTAGTTAATGAACCCGATCAAAGCCTGCTTTTCATCGATGATAACAAGCTTTACTTTGAACAAAATAGTGACTTTTATTCAGATAACGAATACGAACACATTCCTGATCGGATAATCATCAAAGATTTTAATGATCATGTTCTCAACAACATGCAAGGAAATATCATCTTGCTATCTAATGGTCTATGGCAAAAAGTTAATGATAGTTTCATCTTGCCTTATTGGGGAGAACAGCACCCGTTAAATGGTCAAGATCGGTATTGGGTAACAATTTCTGATTATACTAATTTTGAAGATCTACGTAAGAGTTATTGGAAAAATAGAATCTATCCTGGTAATCGTCTGATCTTTTTTGATCAAAAGACTGGCAAAACTTTTTCACCATTTTCAGCTAAGCCTAATATTTGTTACGGTGAAGCTATTTTCAATGATGGATTTTTCTATTTTACTCAAGTAAACATTGAGGCAAACGAATTACATATTTTTAAATACTATCCTGAACAAGAAGCAGAAATTATTTTTACCTGCTCATTAAATGCGGTAAATTTAAATGATCTATATCTAATACGTTCTGATAATCAAGTACAATTAATCAGCAATACTGATCAGAACTCAGAAACAGAAAATTCCGTAGTCAAAGGTGTTTTCCCTGAAAAATTCACCCTAACTTGTACTGAAAATCAATTACCTCTATTTATGAAGAATCATCAAATGTATTTCAGTGATTATGAAGAGCAGTACAATGACAATGGTGATTTTGTTAAATACGTTTACTACACCTGTAGCAAAAATTTAAACAATAAATTGATTTCAAAAGAACTTGGCTTGTACACTCTAGCTCCAGACGGCAAATGGTGGTTAAGCTAACAAAAAAGTTGATAAATTAGCTTCAAAACTAGTTTATCAACTTTTTACTTTATATTTTTATCGTAAATTGCAATAATAAATTGAACACTTAAGCTGCTTGATAGATATGATCCAATTCTCTTTCAAAAATTTCATCTGGTGTATGATATGCCAATATTTTTCTTGGTAGCGAATTGCACCAGGTTTCAATATCAATGATTTCCTGAAGAGAATAGTTATTGATGTAATCACCCTTAGGAATGAATCTGCGAATGAGCCCATTATGTCTTTCAACAGTGCCTTTATCGCAAGAAGTATATGGATGGGCGTAATAGACTAAGGTATTAGATACTTCCTCTAGATTGGAAAGATCCGCAAACTCTGAACCATTGTCAGTTGTAATTGTCTTGAAGATTTCATTCCAGTGCTCACTATACTGCTTATGTAGAGTTTGAAAAGCGCTCATAACACTGGCAGCTGTCTTGTCTGGAATACGCAAGATTAGAAACTCACGGCTCATTCGCTCAGACAAAGTTAACAGTACTTGATCATCTCTAGTCTTATGTCCTAAGACTAGGTCGCATTCCCAGTGACCAAACTCTTTTCGATCATTAATCTCTTTAGGGCGTTCTTCAATGCTTCGACCTAATTTCTTCTTGTTCTTATGAACACGATGAATTTTAGTATTACGCTTTAACTTCTCAGGCAAATCAGAGTTTCTGATAGCCAACAAGCCTTGATCTACATAGTTATATAGAGTTCTAGTGCAGACTATCTGGTCGCTGCTAAATTCACCCACAGCCAAGCAGCGATTGGCACATACATCAAGTGACCAATTGTCTTCAAAGAAATGCTTATTGACATACTTGATAAAGTCAGATTTCTTCAAGAAGTCTGATTTGCGACCACAGTGGCGTCGGTTAGTCTGATAAACACTTTGACCATGATCAGCCTTGTAACGCTTCTGTTTGCCACGAAAAAGAGTAACAGTGCCTCGTCTAACTTCGTAACTGATTGTAGAAGGCGAACAGCACAACTCACGAGCGATAGCTCTGATAGAGCAGCCATCCTTCAATCGAGTTTGAATAATAACCCGTTGTTCAAATGATAAATGCTTTCCCTTTTGATGCTCAGGCATGATAGAATGTAAAGAGTCCATTTGTGACCTCGTTTCTGAATGTTTTGTGGTAATTACATTTTATCAAACAGGTCCAAATGGGCTTTTTATTTTTCTGAAGTGTTCAATTTGATTTTACAATCGGTGTTTATATTTTTATTAATTATCATGTGCTATTATTTTTCTTGACCAATTAGGTAGTTCAGAAGTCATAAAATGCTTATTATCAATCCTCTGATAAATTCTAATTAATGAGTCACCTGAATTGTCATAGATACTTACAGAATCAAACTTTCTTATCAATTCGTATAATGTATTTAAGGATCTATCATATCTTTTCTTTATCATTTCTTTTCTAACACCGTGACCACCGTTTGCTACTCGAATTTTAACACGCTCAATTGCCAGTTCGGCTGATGATAAACCTACATAAAGTAAACATATATCTTGCCAATCCCTACCATTTCGACGACTTATTTCATCTGCATTTATTTCATATGGTATGACTTTATTAAACTGACTTTGAGTTAATGTGGATTTCCTCGCTCCATTCACACCAGCAAAAATATACAAAATAGGCATTAATACGGTCCACCTTGACTAATAAGTTTTTGCTGTTTTTGTGCCAGAATATAATTATAAATACTATTCCATAATGTCCATTCATTTTAATCTTTTGCATCATTACAATGTTGCTCAACATCAATTAGACTAACGGCATTAATTGAGCGAATAATTTGTTCAGTATCTGACATAAAATCATATCCTTTGAGTATATATTATACAAAATTAAATCAAAAAAAGATTGCAAAACCATTCAGGTGTTGCAATCTTTTTTATATACTAAATTCAAATTATAAGGTAATTTCACCACTAGCGATCAATTCGTCGCACTTAGTTGGTTCAAATTCTGCACCAACTTCAAAGTTGTCAGGAACAACCATAATACCACGCTTTTGTGGTGCGTGTGGAAGTCCTAATTCACGAGCTGAACAAATCATACCGTATGAATCAACACCGCGAAGAGCGCCTGGCCAAATTTGTTCACCATTTGGCATTAAAGTACCTGGAAGAGCAACAACAACCTTTTGGCCTTGTGCAATGTTAGGAGCACCACAAACGATTTGGTGTTCTTCACCGTCACCTACTTCAACAGTAGTTACGTGAAGGTGATCTGAATCTGGGTGCTTTTCACAGGTCTTAACGTAGCCGTAAACAAGAGTTGGCTTGCCATAAGCTAACTTATCATCAAAACCAACTTCAGCAAGCTTCTTATTTAATGCTGCAAGTTCATCATCTGAAAGCTTAACTGGACCATTTGGCAACTTGTCAAAGTCGATTAACTTATCAACATTGAAAAAGTTAAAACCAATAGTCTTGCCTTCATCGTTAGTTACACGAGTAACATCTTCTTTTTCTTCAAATGAACTACGGCCTTCATCATGACCCATAATCACGATCAAAGTATTAGGATAAGCTTCTTTATTAGTACTAGTAATCATGCTTCTCTATTTTCTCCTTTTAATCAAGTGATCGTAAAAAGTTTTCTACTTCATCTTTAGTTTTACGGTCCTTATTTACTAGTCTACCAATTTCTTTGCCATCTTGGTAGACAACAAATGAAGGAATTCCCATAATCATTAATTTTTTTGCAACATCCATTGAGCCATCACGGTCAATTTGGTAAAACTTAGCATCTGAGAAATCTTTTTCAATTTCTGGCAAGAATGGATCTAAGAAACGGCAATCAGGGCACCAGTTTGCAGAAAATTCCAATACAACGCGGCCTGACTTCGTGATTTCTGTTAATTGATCTTCTGTTAATTCTTTAATCTTTTCCATAATTTTATCCCTCATTATCAGCTTACTATTTATAAGTATTTTAATGATTAAAAATTCATTTTACAAGTACTATGCTTCAAAACTTGCATGCAATGCATAAATTGGATTGCCTTTAGCAGCAAATTTATGCTCGTATTCAGTTTCAATATTCTTCTCCACGATTTCGGGCTTTTCGTGATGTAAGTCTACTGAAACGAAATCAAAGTGCATCCCAAAATTATTCATACTTTGCACAGAATAAGCAAACAAACCAGAATTATCTGTCTTAAATTCGATATGACCGTCATTAGTTAAGACTTGTTGATATTTAGCTAAAAAGCTCTTATAAGTCAATCTACGCTTCTCGTGGCGGGTCTTTGGCCATGGATCACTAAAGTTTAAGTAAATGACATTTGTGCTGTTTTCAGGGAAGAAACAGTTAATATCAGCCGCATCCCCACGCAAAATTTGTAAGTTATCTAGATCCTTTTCAAGCTTAGTTCTCAAAATAATCCCAGCTGCAGTAGTTTGAAGTTCAAGTGCTACATAATTTTTATCGGGATTATTTTCAGCTAATGTAGTAATAAAATGTCCTTTACCAGAACCTACTTCAATTTCAATCGGATTGTCATTACCAAAACGTGCTGCCCAATCAATCTTCTTGTCAGGGTCAGGATTTTGCAAAACACTTTCAGGATGTTCATTAACGAGCTTTACAGCCCAAGGTTTATTTCTTAATCTCATTCTTTCAATTCCTATCTCTTTATTTTTTGTTGTTTAACTCTAACTGGCAAATAACCATAATTGATAATCATCGTGAAGACAAACAATACCACAATACTAATCCAAAGATGAGAATCAATTGGCAATAATATCAACCAGAATACGCTGACTAATAACCATTGAATCAAAAGTCCTAAGTTTAAGACTTTGACTAAGTCTTTCCCGCGATTATCACGCACAATGGGATAAACACGATACATGATGTTTGAATCAAATTCGGTTGCCATTGGCAATAATTGGTAAACGGTCAAGAAAATAACTAAGCAGGACAAACCAAGTGCCCAACGCCAATCTTGTACTAGCCAGGAAATCAAAATGGCAAAAACTGTCATTCTAACTAATAAATTCAAGTATTCTGGATTTCTAAGCAGTGATCTCCGGTACAAGAATAAGTTAGGATTTTCTTTAGCAATTGCCTTAGGTAAAAGAAAATCAAGATATTTTCTACGTTTAATCGTCACTTGTTTTTCTTCAACATCGGTGAACATGCTAAAGATACTGTAAACGCGGTCTTTTCTTGCCTTTTCACTTTCAACGGCATAGCGCCAGTTAAAAACTCCCTTATCTTTTTTTGTACCTAAGTGACCCATCATCATTAAAACAATGACTTCAATCGGATATACATAAGAACCAAGGCTACCAATTAATAAAACCACCAAGGTAATTAATAAGCTAACCCAATTAGGAAAATTGTAGTAAAAATACAAATTCTCTTTTTCAATTAATATCATGACTGCCTTTAAGAGAATCGTCCCAATTAAAATTAAAGCATATGACCAGACTGGAATTCCTGCCTTAATCGTAGCAAATGGAAATAAAATTCCCCCTAAGAGTACAATCAAGATTGTTGGCAAAACCAAGCTATACTTGATCATTGGTTTGAGATATTCATCCATCTGCTCATCTTGAGTGAACAAAAACTGCATATCAGCATCTTTTAACAAAGTAACCAAATGCCCCGTTAATAGCGGTAGCCACAATAAAAAGCCCACTAATGGCTTGTAAAACCATAAGTTATTGGGGATCACTTTCATGGCTTGTGCATACCAGAACATCAAAGCCCCGAATAAAAAGATCAAAGCCAAAATAAAGAAGTCATTGAAAACCAGTGTTAAATACTTAACTGATTGCTTAAGGTTTTCGTTTAACCTTTTTTTCGCTAAATCACGCATTGCCATTATCCTCTCTATTCAAAGCTAAATAGAGTTTATCAAATGGATCATCAGGCCTTAAACCATAGTGCTGACGAATTTCTTGCAAACTGCCAATCACTTCAATTGTTCCGCGATTTAAAACAGCATAATTAGAAATTGCTTGTTGCGCATCAGCTAATACGTGAGTAGTCATCAGCACCATCTTGCCGTTAGCAATTGACTGCTTAATTAAATCTATCAAGTTGGCTACTGCAAGTGGATCAAGCCCAGTAAATGGTTCATCAATAACGAGCAAGCTTGTATCTGCTAAAAAGGCTGACACGATCATTACCTTTTGTCGCATCCCTTTAGAGAAGTGAATTGGTAACCAATCAAGCTTATCATCTAATCTAAACATTTTAAGCAATTCATGTGCTCGATCCCATGACTTACTTGCATCAAGGCCATAACTAAGCATGGTTAATTCCAAATGTTCCTTTAACGTTAATTCTGGATACAAAACCGGTGTTTCAGGAATATAAGCAACTTGCCGCTTAAATTTGGTTGGTTGCATCGTCAAATTCACGTCATTGAGTAAAATCTTACCCTTCTGTGGTCTAAGCAAACCTAAAATGTGCTTAATCGTAGTCGACTTACCCGCACCGTTTAAACCAATTAAGCCCAGTGCTTCTCCTGGCTTAATCTCCAAATTAATATCTTTAATAACTGGGACACCAGTATAGCCCCCAGTTAAGTGTTCAATTTTTAATGTCATTTCTTCGTTTCTTTCCTTAGTAAACTATCATGTTTTATAATATCATGGATATTAGTAGAAACTAAAGTCTAACAAATAAGAGGTAATTATATGGAAAATAAAAATTTAGTTGACGATTGTTTATTCTGCAAAATTATCCGCGGTGAAGTTCCAAGTTACACTGTCTTTGAAAACGACGACGTTAAAGCTTTCTTAGACATTTCTCAAGTTAACCCAGGCCACACTTTGATGATCCCTAAGAAGCACATCACTAACTTATTTGACTACACTAAGGAAGATGCCCAAAGATATTTGCAATACATTCCTGAAATTGCTAATGCAATCAAAAAGGCATTTCCTAACGTTACTGGTATGAACATTACCACTAACAACGGTAAGTCAGCTAACCAAGTAGTAATGCACTCACATATTCACTTCATTCCTCGTTTTGAAGGCGATGGCTTGAAGCTCATGACTCGTAACAACGCCGATCAATACGATGAAGCAAAATACAATGAAGTAGCTGATAAGATTAAAGCTCAATTTTAAGGAGAAATAATGAAACATTTTCTTTTAGGTACTATTTTTGGTGCAGCAGCTGGAACCGTTTTTTCTTGCATGAAAGATAGCGAAGGCAATCGTCCCGGCAAACCACTCAAAGATGAATTTGATGCATTTAAGCATGAAACTAGCCGCTTTAATCAAGCTTTACAAAAAGCCAAAAAAGCTAGTCAAGATTTAAATGATCAAATGCCTCAAGCTGAACGAACTATTAGTGATATCAGTGATAATATTGAAAAATATTCAAGACATATTGAACCAACTGTTGATAAAATCAAACAAAAAAGTGATCAATTAAATCAAGATTTTGGTGAAAATAATATCGTTAAATAAGAAATATTAAAGAAAATTTGATTTTTTTATGAATATTGCTTATTTGAAAACGAAACAACTAATTTTATGGTATATTAGTTGACAGTTACTTAATTAAGGATGTGGAGATTTATTTATATGAAGAGTTATATGAAAAAAGTTGCTGCAGTTGTTGCTGTAGCTGGTGTTGCTTTATCTACTGCTGCCTGCTCAAATAGCGGCAACAATGCTACTGTTGCTTCATACAAGGGTGGTAAGATCACTCAACAACAATACTACGATGAAATGAAGAAGTCTCAAGCTGGTAAGTCAGCTTTGGCTAACATGATTATTAACCGTGCTTTGGAACAACAATACGGCAAATACGTTTCATCAAAGAAAGTTGACAAGCAATACAACAACTACAAGAAGCAATACGGTTCACAATTTAGTGCTGTTTTACAACAAAATGGTATGACCGCTTCAACATTTAAGCAAAACTTGAAGACTAACTTGCTTTCTGAAGCAGCTTTGAAGCACATTAAGAAGATTTCTAAAAAGCAAGAACAAGAAGCTTGGAAGAATTACCAACCTAAGGTAACTGTTCAACACATTTTAGTTGCTAAGAAGTCAACTGCTGAAGACATTATCAAGCAATTGAAGGATGGTAAGAGCTTCAAGAGTTTAGCTAAGAAGTACTCACTTGATACTGCTACTAAGAATAAAGCCGGTAAGCTTCCTGCATTTGATTCAACTGATAACACTTTAGACAGTGCATTCAAGACTGCCGCATTCAAGCTTAAGACTGGTGAAGTTACTGAAAGTCCAGTTAAGTCACAATCTGGTTACCACGTAATCAAGATGATTAGTCACCCAGCTAAGGGTAAGTTTGCTGATCACAAGAAGGCTATCGATGATGAAATTTACGCATCAATGGCTCAAGATCAAGCTGTTATGAAGGACGTTATTGCTACTGTATTGAAGAAGGCAGACGTTTCTATCAAGGATAACGACTTGAAGGATGTATTATCAGCTTACGTTTCAACTGGTGCTACTAAGTAATAAATTTTACTAAATTAAAAAATCCAATTCTCGCTTGAGAGTTGGATTTTTTCTTTACTCTTAATTATCTATCCTTTTAATAACAGCGTAAGTAACCGCTTTAATGCTACAATTAAAGTATAGAAAGAAGCTTTAATTATGAATGAAATCAAGTTAAAAGGTGGTCACTTATCACTTCCCGAATTAAACGCAATTTTTACTACCATTCCACAAGAATTTGATGTTCTTGATGAAAATGATATCGTCGTATGGTCATCAATGAATGAGCATCGCATCTTCCCTAGAACCGAGAAAGATATTGGTAAAACTGTCTTCGAAGTGCATCCCGGTCACTCACAAGGACGAGTTAAAGCAGTTTTAAAACAAATGCACAAAGGTGAGCGTAATTCAATTTCAATCAATATTCACAAAAACGGACAGCCATTAAATATTTCTTTTTATAGCCTTCACGATGATAATGGTAAATATTTAGGCTGCGTAGAAGTTACTCAACCCGTCCAAAGTTATCAGGTTAAAGGTAGTAAATGGCGTAATTTTATAAATATAATTCACAAAAAATAATTACTAAAAAAGCAGTACAAACGATAATTTGTACTGCTTTTCTCTATTCTAAATGTCGTGCCTTTTCCAGTGCTGGATCATGCTTAGGGTGATAATACCTCTTACCATCTTGGCTAAGCAATGGTTCTGTAAACTGCCCCTTAGGCGTATGCTGCAAAGCATTCGTTACAGCATACACAGTCGCATCTAAATCATCAATGCGGTGAAGCAATTCAGCTTCAAGCAAGGCTGGCAACTTAGGTGAACCATATTCAAATTTACCATGATGCGATAAGACCATATGTCTAAGCAAAAGCAAATCTTCTGATTCAAGATCAAAGTTTAATTCATTAGCTGCAAGCATAATTTGTTCATCTATTAATACTAAATGACCAACTAGATTTCCTTCAGCCGTGTACTGTGTTGCAGCAGGTCCTGTAAGCTCTAAAACTTTGCCCATATCATGTAAAATACATCCTGCGTAAAGCAAAGACCGATTAACTTGCTCATAATTATCAACCAAACCTTTAGCATCCTTTAACATCGATAATGTGTGAAATGTTAATCCGCCTCGAACCGCATGGTGATTACTTTTGCCCGCTGGATAATCATAGAATCTTTTACCCCATTTTTTAAGCAAATATTCTACGATTGTCTTCCAAGTCTTATTTTGAATCTGAGCCACAAAATTGTTAATCTCCTGCTCCATTTCATTAATTGGTTCAGGAGCAGATTTAATAAACTGATCAAGCTCATATCCTTCTTGTGGACCTACAACACGCAAACTATAAATTCGAATCTGTGGTCGCCCTTGATACTCTTCTCTTTTACCATTTAGCTCAACGATCGTACCAGTACTAAAGGTCGCTGCATCCTGATTATTAGCATCCCAATAATTGCCACGGATTTCACCTGAGCCATCGCCAAATTGCATAGCTAAATAAAGATTATTTTTCTTATTATGACGCAATTGTGAATTCTTAATTAAGACCACAATATCCATTTCTTCACCATCGTTATAATCTAACAATCGTTTAAGCATCTTGAGTTCCTTTCGTAAAAGTTAAAGGCGTAATTTCTAATTGATCAACCAATTTTTCTTGAGCAGTAAAAATCAATACTTGATTATTTTCACTAATCTTTTCAAGTAATTTCTTAATATAGCTGATTCGACGATCATCAAAATTAACAAATGAATCATCAATTAAAATTGGTAAATTAATCTTATCTTTGATTTGTTCAATAAATGCTAATTTCAATGCAAAGTAAAGCTGTTCGGCTGTCCCACGAGACAAGTATTTCACTTCACGCTTCTTACCATCTTTACGCATAACCGTTAGCTTTTTATCTAAAACGATATTTACGTAGCGACCACCAGTAAGCAAAGCAAAATATTCCTTAGCGGCATTCAGCATCTTAGGGAAACGCTCATTGGAAGCTAAATCGAGTGAACGGCTAATCCACTTAGAAGCTAGCAAATTAGCCAGATACTCTTGACTGCTGTTAACGAAATTAGTTTCGGTATTGGCTAGCTCCTGCTTTGCCTCAAAAACTGCAGTAGAATCAGCCAAATTGTCCAATTGAACCTGCAATTTAGCCACCTGCTGCTGTAATTCATCAATTTCTTCAGTTACATCAGAAGATTGGGCAGCCAGACTTTGAAGTTGTGCTAAAACCTTGCCTGGTTCTTTGGCTTCTTGTTTTAATTCATCTAAATCATCATGCAAACTTTTTTCAAGAGCATCATATTGAGCTTTAATTTTAGCTTGATCTAAAGACTCTTGATAAGCTGCATCATAATCCGCCATATTTTCTACATTAGCTTGCGCAAACACAGCCTTTAATTTTAAACCAAGCTCTTTTAACTCTTGCTTATCCTGATTCAGTGAACTAGTTAAATTAGACTTCTTCTGCGTTAATTCTTGTTGTTTATTAATTTGTTCTTCGATCTCATCTAATCCATTCAAAACCTGATCAAAATCATCGTCGATCGGCTCTCTTAAGACATTCTGGACATTGGCAGCTAATTGAGCAACTTGCCGATTAATTTTATTTAATTCTTCCGCATTAGTCTTTTCGGCACTCTCTTTAAGCTTGTATTGATTTAAATTAGTCAACACACTATTCAGATCCAACATATCAGGATCCAAATTATATTTTGAATAAAAAGCTTGCCTTTGATTTTTAACTGCCTTTTGTTTTGCTAAAATATCTGCTGATTGTTTACTTGCCTGTGTATTTTTGACATAGCCAAAGCCTGCAAGTCCAATACCAGCTATTAATACAATAATCCCTACCACTCCAGCAGTTCCTAATAAAATTAAACCTAGAACTACTAGTACAGCACCAACAATATACCAAAGTTTATCACTAGAGCTAATTTCATTAACTTCTTCATTTTGTTTTGCTGGCAACGCTAAGAAATCTTCTTTTAGCTGCTTAATATCTTCTGTATTTAAATCGCGTAGCTCATTAATTTCAGGTGATAAAGCAAGTAGTTGCTGCTCTTCTTGCTTCAACTGATCAGCTTTTTGTAAACAATTACGATATTCAACCTGCCATTGCAATAACTGCGGCTTTTGTTGAACAATTTTCTTAGATTCGTTTAGATCAATTAAGTCTTCTTCTGTTAACTCAGATAATTGCTCTTGTAAAGATTGCATCATCTTTTGTAAATTTCGCCCTTGAGCCATTAAATCTTGAGCTTTTTGGTAGTTTTCACTATCAAATTTGATATCTTTTATCTGCTTTTGTAAATCTAATAAAGTTGTATAGTTGCTTAATTCTTTTTGTAAATCACGCAAACTTGCCTGTTTAGTTTGAATATTTGCTAAAGCCTGCTGTGCCTTTTTCAACCGATCTTGATGATCTTTCAGATCCTGAGCAAGCTCTTCATAATCACTAAATTCCGCTTTAGTTTGAACTAACTTGTCACGATCCGTTTCTATTTGCTTTAATAGGCGGTTAACTTCTGGCTTTTTCCCAGTCTTTTTAAAAAGTTTGCCAGCTTCCTTGGCAAAATCATCACGTAATTTCAGTAATTGACCACTATTAGCCGCACCTAAATAATAAATACGTTCCAGCAAATCTTCCTGACTCAGACTAGTAACTTGGCCCAACATTTCCTGATTAAAAATAAAGCTATCAGCATAAAAAGAGCCATCAATATTTTGAATCTGGTCAAAAAACAAGCTTTCAGGGACAACTTGACCGTCTTTTTTAACGGTTAAAATTCCTTTTTTAGTCTTATCACCCTTGGCATAAAGACGTTCCAGCTCATATTCTGAATCACCGTTTTCAAAAATCAAGCTACCGCCCATTGGACTAACATGTGCTAGCGGCGTATAGTCTTCAAAAAATGGCGAAGCATTGCTACGCAAATGAAAACCAAACATTATTTGCTTAATAAAAGCTACAGTTGTACTCTTGCCGGCTTCGTTAGCACCAAAAAAGACATTAATTTGGTCACCAGGTAAATCAAATTTTTTATTAGAGAATTGGCCAAAGTTGACTATCTTAATTTGTTTCAGTCTCATCAGTAATTCCTTTCAATTTACCCATTAACTTAACCTCAGTTAGTTGCTTCACAGCCTTAATAAAAGCGGGATCTTCCGTTAATTGAGCTGCTATAGGATCCTTTTTCTTCCAATCGCTAACAATTTTATCAAACTCATCATTTTCAAATATTTCTGCCTTAGCTTGCTCAAAGGCTTGCTGATCATTTTCATTAAGTTCCAAATTAGAACTTATTTTCAACCGTACATCTACTAATTGCGAATCAAACGGCAAATTCTGTGAAATGTTTTGCCAAAAATCCGTGTCTTGCACTAACTCTTGTTCTTCATCAGTCATAAATTGGGCGCCAGCAATAGTTAAACTGAAATAAGTTTTTTGTTTTGCATTATTTAGACTTGCAATAATTTCATTTTGTAAATCAGCTTTACTAATTTGAGTATCTAATTCAAATTGTATTCCTTGCCATAAAATTGGACCTGTCGTCTTAAATTCAATACTTGTTTTTTTAGTATTCTCATCAATCACGCCAAGGTAGCATCCCTTAGCACCCATTTCATTGATGTGACGTCCTTGAATATTGCCCGAATAAACAATCCATGGCTTTTCACTCAAATTACGCCGAGCATGAATATGTCCTAAAGCAAAATAATCATAATTCAATGCTTGAACCTCAGATACCGTAAACGGCGCATAAACATTTTTACGGCTATCAGCTTCTTTTTCTTGGGCGTGCATTAAACCAAAAGTATAATTATGTTCCTTTCCAGGAAAATCTGGAATTTTATCTTCTGTAATATGATTATTTAAATATGAAAAGCCCACAACATCGTAGTTAAAATTATCTTTAGTCTTAAATGTTGCTTTTTCTACTGCTTCATTTGCACCAAGCAATTTAAAATATGGGCTCTGATTAACCAATAAATCTTCACGTCGCATATGATCATGATTACCAAAAATCATTACTACTTGGATCTGCGCATCTGTTAAACGTTTAATCTGCTGTGCAAAAAACAACTGCGAACGTGGAGATGGCTTAGCACTATCAAAGGTATCACCTGCAATTAAAACCAGGTCGACCTTTTCAGCCAACGCCCAATCTACAATCCGTGTTAATGATTGGTCTGCTGCTTGATATATCTGATTAAATTCCTTAGATGGCAAAAAAGATAGCCCGCGAAATGGACTATCTAAATGCGCATCTGCAAAATGAATAAATTTCATCGCAAATTCTAGTTTCTAAGACCTTCATAAAGATCATTAATTGGCTTAGTGTAAGCCTTTTGGATTTCACCTAACAAATCATACAAACCTTGTTCACTCTTAAGAAGAGCAACGATCTTATCGTTCTTTTGAACTTGAGCATTCAATTCTTGGTAAGCCTTTTGATCTTCATCAGATAAAGGTTGACCACTTTGTTGAGCTTGCATGATCTTAGCTTGAAGTTCATCCATCTTCTTAAACATTGCTGCACTTTCACTGTCTGCTTGAACAGCCTTAACAGCGTCACCTACAGCCTTGTATTGGTCAGTCTTGGTTAAATCTTGTGCTAATTGATTAGCTGAATCATAAATATTAATCATATGGGTCCTCCTAAATTTTATCGGCCAAATAAACCTTTGACATCATTATACCATTCATTAATTTTCTGTCCTGCAGATCCGATACCATCTTGAATTTTTTGTCCCAAACCGTTGGTCCAATTAAAATTGGATCCATTGTTTTTGACAAGCTGACCTGGTGATTTTTCGGTAAATTGCGTTTGAGCAGTATATGGTAGGATCCCTTCCATTTCTGCTTTGTACAATCGTGTAATTCCTGTTTCAGATACTCCTTGCATATAACGCTGCTTACTTGTTTGATCAAAACCAACCCAAGTAGCTAACACGATATCAGGAGTATAACCGACGATCCATTGATCCTTTGTTCCAAAACCATATGAGTTAGGAACTTCAGTTGAACCAGTCTTACCAGCAACACGGAATCCATTAGGTTGAGCAGTCTGAGCAGTACCATTAGTGAAAACGCCAAGCATCATCGTCGTCATTTCTTTAGCAGTATTCTCAGAAATAATTCTATGATTACCTGGATTATTATTTTCGACTAACACATTGCCACTTGCATCAGTAATTTTAGTAATAAAGTAAGAATTATTAGGTAAATTACCTTTATTAGCAAAAGCAGAATATGCACGAGCCATCTGTAAAGGCGAAACCCCTGTAGAAAGTCCACCTAATGCCAAAGCTAGGTTGCGATCTGACTTAGGTACCTTTATACCAAAATTCTGAACAGATTGTACACCCTTATTTACACCAATTTTATCAAGCAGCCATACTGCAGGAACGTTTTTACTTTCCGCTAAAGCTTGGTACATCGGAATCTTATCAGAATAGCCATTATCAACATTATGCGGCTCATAACCATTTTTACCAAACTTTTGCAACTTGTTAGAAAGCTCAGAATCATAATGATAACGATCTTGAAGAGCCGGTGCATAAACAGCGATTGGTTTAATTGATGAACCAGGCTGACGCTTCATTTGAATTGCACGGTTATAACCACGGAAAACGTGTTTACCGCGACCACCGATTACAGCTCGTACAGCACCTGTTTCTGGATCCATTGCCACACTTGCACCCTGACATTCTGTGCCATCAGTACCATTTTGTGGGAAAAGCCAGCTTTCATTAAAGGTATCTTGCAATCTTCCCTGATAATTTTGATTAAGAGTAGTGTAAATCTTAAGTCCCTTATTCATTACTTGCTCTTCAGTCAAGCCGTATTTGCTAATAGCTTCATCTACTACAGCATCAAAGAAATATGGATAACGATAGCCATCTTTATTTCTAAAGGTATTCCGCAAAGTTAACCCTTGTTTAGAGTAAGCTTTAGCTTGAGCAGCAGTTAACTTACCATTATCAGCCATTAATCCTAAAATCAAATTACGCCGCGCCAAAGCATTGGCCATATGATCAACAGGATTATAAAAACTTGGATTACGTAAAATTCCTGCTAATGTAGCAGCTTCTCCTACTGTCACATCACTGGCATTTTTACCAAAATACCTGCGACTGGCATCCTGCACGCCCCAGACACCATTGCCAAAATATGCATTATTCAAATACATCGTTAGAATATCTTTTTTGGAATAAACATGGTTAATTTCAATCGCAAAGAATAATTCTTCTAATTTTCGTGAAAAAGTCTGCTGCTGGGTCAAAAGCGAGTTTTTAGCCAGTTGCTGGGTTAGAGTCGAACCACCACCAGTTACTTGTCCGTGGTGAATAACCAAACTTACTGCTGCACGCGCCATTCCCTTAATACTAAAACCAGGATTTTTCCAGAAAGTACGATCTTCTGTCGAAATTACTGCATTTTGAATATTGGGAGAAATTTTATCATATTCAACGAATGTACCTTTTTGTGAATATAAAGAACCAGCTTTTTTGCCTTTATAATCATAAATAGTTGTCGTTGTTGAAAGTGAAGCCTTCAAATTTGAGATATTCGAAGTCTTAACTTTAATTGTATAATATGTACAAGTTATCAATATAAGAGTGAGCAGGATTAAAATAATCCAGCGTCCGATAAAGAAGCGGCGATCAATTCGATGCCAAACATCTTTAAAACCACTTCTTTTTGGTTGGTCGTTATTCATTAATACAATGCTCCTTTTTAGAAACAAGAAAATTGTATCACATTGCTAGTACACTTGTTTAGACTGGCAACAGTCTTAGGAAATATTTATGGTTTATCATTTTACACTTTTTTATCCTAAAAATCTCGAACCCTTACCTGTCAATGACGTATTGCGTAAATTGCTTATTCCGAGAAAATGGCGTCACTACTTGCGCATTGAACAAAACATTACAATTAACGGCAAATACCGCTATTTTAATCAGGAAATTTCGCCAGGCGATAAAATTGACATCACATTAGATCAAGTTAAATCTACCCAGCAAAAATATCCAGCTAGTGGAAAGTTACCCGATGTCATTTACGAAGACGATAATTTATTGATTATTAATAAAAAGAAGGGGCAAAAAACTCACCCCAACTTAAATGAAACTGACACAGCTTTAAATGATTGCGCCACTTATTTAGGACAAAATCCCTACATTGTTCATCGATTAGATATGCTTACAGGCGGCTTACTGCTTGTTGCAAAAAATCCTGCAGTAGTGCCGATTTTAAATCGTGAATTAACCACCAAAACTTTTCATCGTGATTATTTAGCTAAAGTTGATCATGCAGAGAAATTAAACGATCAAGGTACAATTAATCAGCCAATTGATCATGATCCTGATGATCAGCGAAAAAGAATGATCTCACCTGCTGGACTTCATGCCGTAACACATTATCAAGTGTTAAAAAGAAATGATGATAATACAGCGGTAGTCAAACTAACTTTGGAAACTGGTCGTACTCATCAAATCCGTGTGCATTTAGCATCCCTTGGTACACCAATCGTTGGCGACCCGCTATATAACCCCAGCTTTGCTGGAGAAGATTTAGCGCTTGACGCTTATAAAATTTCGTTGATTAAACCTTTTTCTTTTGAGAAATTAACAATTAAATTACCAAAAGAAAAAATCAAATTGTAAACAAAAAACGTAGCCTTATCAAAGACTACGGTTTTTAGTTATAAACTATTTATTCTTCACTCATAACAACATTATTTTTACTGCTCACTTGCACCAGTAGATGCATCTGCATGATCTGCTTCTTCACTAGCACCGCTAACAACATCAGCCTTCTTCATATCGCATCCTTCGGTATCCATGCCTGGCATCCAAGCATCTTCTGGCTTCACTCCTCTTTCTTCGGCAAAGGCCTTAGTCAAAGTCTTCATATCCATTAACTTATAAGTCTTAGGATGATCTGGATCAAAGATTTCGATTTGTGCCATCATACCGGCATCTTCATGTTCAATGATATGGCAGTGATACATAAAGACTCCCTCAAGTGGGAATTTAACCAATAAGCGCACAGTTTCTCCTGGTGCAACAGGAACTGTATCTTTGTAAACACCAACTTCATTTGGATATGGCTTTTTTCCATTACGAGATACTACTAAAAAGTGCGTGCCGTGAATATGGAATGGATGAATCATACCTTCTTTTTTTGAATTAGTAACGTCCCAATATTCAGCTTGACCGACTTTTTGTTTCATATCGATTCTTTGCATAGCAAAACGTTTACCATTCATCTTATCACAGCCATCCATGGTGACCTTACGAACAGGTAAACTTGGTCAACTTCTGGAATTTCTGGTGTAAACAAAGTGGCAGGAATTTCTGAATTATCATCCTCAAATTTATGAATCCGGAATTCGATCAATTTGAAGTCATCAGTGTAAAGACTTACTACGTCGCCCTCATGGTATTGACCAAAATCGACTATAACTTGTAATCTCTCACCTGGTGTTACTAACAACTTCGTCATCTTGATTGGATGTGGTAAGAAAGAATCATCTCCTGCAATTTGAGTCATAACTAAATCGTCATCAAAGTGCAAACGCCATTCACGTCGGTTAGAGCCACCTAAGAAAAGCAATCTGACCTTTTGCGTAGTAACATCAACGTAAGGACGAACGACTCCATTAATCATCGGAGTATCGCCAAAAATCCCCATTTGATTGTAATCAGCCCGATAATCCAATTGGTTATGTTCATGGACTGTAAATTCGATCTGCTTTTCTTCACCGGGATAAACTGGGGCATGACAACCACCATCCGTAATAGGCCCTGGAACTTCTATACCATGCCAATGATAAGTAGTTAATTCTGGCAAACTATTTTTTAAAGTTACATGAACACGTTTGCCCTTCTCAACTACCATCGTCTTTCCTAATAAAGGTGCATTATAGCCCCAAGTCTTAGTCTTCTCACCAGGTAAAATTTGACTTTCACCTACAATTGATTCTAGTGTGAACCAAACATCAGTAGCAGTTTCCTTATCAGGCTTTAATACTGGTGGAACAGTTAACGGCTGAGCTTCTACTCCTTCAGGAATTTTCAAATTCTTATAGTCAAAGTGATTTTTGTCAAAGTCTTCCTTATCTTCAAAATAATCTCTATAAATTTTTTCAGACATTTCTTTCACTCTTTCGATACTCTTTATGTTTTTACTCACTTTTGTCTTAGCACCCTCTTTCTAAGCAAGCAAAGCATTTGAATTCTGTTATTTTTTAATTCAACTACTTTTTAGCTATATTAATTTTTATCACCTAAATTTATTACAAATACTTAATAATTCTTAAAATAGTTATTTAATCGTTAAAACAGCTTTATTAATTTATGAAAAATAAAAAGATTGATTATTCGCATCACATAATGTGATTTATAATAGTCAATCTTTTCATCTACCTGCTATTATTCATAATGCAACACACTAGCATCAAATGAATTTGTATCCTTCACTCCTGTATACATCATCATTTCAGCCAATTCTTCATTCATCTTTTTCAGCTTATCTTCTGTCGCCCTAGTACCACTCTTCAATAATTCTGATAAAATTCCGCGACCAATCAAAACTGCATCTGCACCCAAAGCTAAAGCCTTATATGCATCATATCCACTCATTAAAGACCCATCAGCATAAATCTCCATACCGCTACCAGCTAAAGCTTTCTTAATTTCGGGCAAGATTGATAAAGGCGGAATACCAAATGGTACGCGTCCATGGTGATGAGATACTACAATCGCCTTGCAGCCAGCTTGACGCGCCTTAAGTGCATCCGAAACTGACAGCACTCCTTTAGCAATAAATGGTAAATTGGTACTTTCAGCATAATGCTTTAAATCTTCCATCGTAATTGGACCTAATGGAATACCATCAACTACATCATATTTACCATTCTTACCTGCAATATGGTCTATGTCGATCCCAACAGCAACGGCACCTTTTTCTTCGGCGAATTTAATTTCATCTAAGATCTTATTGTGATCCGCAAATGGCTTAATGATTCGAATAGTATCGCCGCCTTGAGCAACAATCTCACCATATTCTTCATTTGTTTCCATACCGATCCAATTCAGTAAATCCATGTTGCGTGCAGCTATTGCCTTTTCCTGCATTGGTTTTCTAGTTTTATCACTTAATACTTTGTTCAAGTGAGATACAGCGGCTGGCATTAATGGGGATGAATATTTTCTACCTAAGATTGTAGTAGTTAAATCTGGTTCTACCGCATCGATCACGCGCATCTCCACTAAAATGTTATCTAAGAAGACACGATTATGAACATTAGCGTCATCAGCCTTGCCACTAGTTACTGGAATCATTCCTTTAGGACCAGGCCATTCGCTTTTGACTTGCACTGTCTCTTTACTCTTATTTTTATCAGGCTCCATCAAAGATGAACCAGAATTAACATCAATAGTTTGGGATGCGCCCGTCACTACATCATTTTGATTGTCTTTATTCATAAAAATCCCCTTTCAAATCACAACGTAACAAGACTGATTTCAAAAATATTATTATTCATCGCCAGATCCTGCGCCATCTTAAAATAAGTCATATTTTTAGGAAACTTAAGGTTGCAAACGCAGATATACACATTTTGCGCATCAATTTGCTTATTAGCATCAACTTTAAAATTAAAATGTTTTATCTGTATTTTATTCTACTTAAAGTACGGCTGTAAAACTTGATCAAGTGTATGACGATCAGTATATTTTAATTCAACCTGCTTATATGTATTTACTTTAACAATTTTACGTAAAATGACTACCACCAGCAAAACAAACGCTCCACCGACAATTGCAATGCAATAATATCCCATGCCAATTGCTAAACCGATACTTGCAGTAGCCCACAAAGATGTCGCTGTAGTAAGTCCCATTACAAAATGGTGAGTAATAACGATGGTGCCTGCGCCGATAAAGCCAATGCCGCCAATCACTTGAACGATTAGACGGGCTGGATCGACTCCGAGAACGGTTGACAACTCGTGGTAATTTTTAGCGTAATACAGAACCTGATTACAAATTGCTTCTTGTATCAATGCTAAGATACACGCTCCTAGACAAACCAAGATATGCGTTCTAAGGCCAGCTGGATGATTATGCTCTTCTCTATCCAAGCCAACAATTGCCGCAAAAATTGTAGCCATTGATAAACGTAAAATTATTTCTAAAAAATTAAGTTTGAAACTCATCATAATCTGGGGAACTTGGTTCCATACCCAATGGGCAAAAATTATTCTTTCTTACACCTTTATTCAAAAAAATAATTAAGAATAGTCAACGAAAGCTATTTTCGAGCAAAATTCTTGCATTTTTTCAAAATAACTATATCTATTTTCTCAGTTAAGAGTATAATCTTTGGTTGTACTATTTTTCACATATTTTTTCTACTGGAGGAGTAAAAAGTATCTACTATGGAACATACTTGGTTAATGAAATATTTCGCTGAATTTTTCGGTACGATTATTTTGGTAGTTTTAGGCAACGGTTCAGTTGCCAATTCAGTATTGCGTGACACTGGAGGTAACAGTCGCGATGGACAAGCCAATGGTGGGTGGCTGCTTATCGCATTTGGCTTCGGTTTTGGTGTCATGCTTCCTGCAATGTTGTTCGGTTCAATTTCAGGTAACCACTTGAATCCGGCCGTAACTCTTGCACAAGCATGTGCAGGTGCATTTCCTTGGGATCAAGTTCTGCCATATATCTTGGTGCAAATGCTTGGTGCAATCGTAGGTCAGCTTTTGTTAGTCGCTGTCTACTGGCCATACATTAAGAGAACCGCCAGCGATGACGCTGTTTTTGCCAGCTTTGCGACTGGTGACTCTGCCAACAGTAAGCTGAACGGTTTTATCACTGAATTTGTTGGTACAGCTATTCTTTTATTCGTAGCTGTTGGTTTATACCGTGGCATGTTCTTCAAGCAATCAGAAGATATTGCCAACATCGGTGTTGGTTTCTTAATCACCGCATTGGTTATGGCTGTAGGTGGTCCAACTGGTCCTGCATTAAATCCTGCAAGAGACTTAGGTCCACGTATCGTTTATGCACTTTGTCCATTACCACATAAGGGTTCTGCTCACTGGGATTACGGTTGGGTGCCAGTTGTTGCCCCAATCGCAGGTGGTATCTGCGGTGCACTTTTATACAAGTTAGCATTTGGATTATAGAAAAACAAAAGATCGATGATCTTCGTTAAAAAACGGTGATCATCGATCTTTTTATTTAGCTTCTTTAGTCGCTTTAGCCTGTTCTTGTTGATACAACATATTGTCATATCTCTTAATAAATGGTAAATATACAAAGAAACTAATTACCAATACTATTGCTTGCCAAATGGCAACTTTCCAACCACCAATAATAAAACCAGAAATAACTGGTGGCGTAGTCCATGGGACCTGCATCCCGTTCAAATATGGCAAGACACCTAATTTAATTAACCAATAAGTACAGCCTGCAGAAATAGCTGGCATAATCATAAATGGTACAGCTAACATTGGGTTCATAACAACTGGCAAACCAAAGAGGACAGGTTCATTAATATTAAAGATACCAGGTACAATGGTCAATTTACCTACACTCTTTAATTGATTGGATTTAGCAAAGAATGTCATGAATACCACTAACCCAATAGTAATTCCGGCACCAGTGACATTAATGAATTGATCAATCAATCCTGAAACAACTATATGACCGCCATGAGCAGCAGTTACATATCCATATTCCTTAAAGATATTAGCATTTTGTAGAGTATTGGCACCGAAGATTGAACCTACGATACCACCTACCAAGTTGGAACCATGAACACCAAAAATCCAGAAGAATGGAATTAAGAATGCCACTAGCATAATACCACCAAAGGTATCAGACAAACCTTGTAATGGAATCTGAATTGTATGATAAATCCATTGAGTCATTGAAGTACCCATGAACTTTGCAAAGAACATGTATACAAGTAGCCACATAACTGTTAATGCGGAAGCCGGAATCAATGCAACAAAGGAGCTTGCAACTGCAGGTGGAACTTGTTCTGGTAATTTAATAGTGATCTTTTTCTTAACAAACCAGCAGTAAATCCAACCAGTAATTAAACCTACAATAATTGCTGCAATCGTTCCTTGACCACCTAACCAAGTACGGTCAATATAATTAGCTGACAATAAAACTGGAGCTTGCTTAGCAGAAATAACAGTCTTTGTTCCCTGCATAACTGCCGTGGTTGGACTCATAATAATCAAAAAACCAACAAATGAAGTAATACCAGCTGGAATTGGATCTATCCCATCTTTCTTTGCCCAAGTGTAGGCAATACCGATAACACTAAAAACAGAACCGATACCGAAAGTACAGTTGTATGCTTGACTCCAAAACTGAGTTAAGCCATTTTCATTCATCCAGTTGGCAACAGCTGGTAATGGAAATGAAGCTAATAACAAGAATACTGACCCAATCATAATGAATGGCAATGATAATACCATCCCATCTCTTAATGAGAGCATTGGTTTAGTATTAACAAACTTCATTACTGGGGGCAATATATATTTATTGAAGAATTTCCCCATGATAACTCCTCTCTCTTCTTAACTCTTCTTATTCCTTACACTTCTGTATTGTATGCAATCGTTTTCTTCAACTCAATAGTTATCACGGTATTAGGTAAAATTCTATTGTATTGACATGCATTTTATATCTGGAACACCTTGTTCCAAAAATAAATTATTATTTCAAAATCTTCGAACCATACCAAAACTCCCATCTTCTCTTACTTACTTGCAAATGATTTCATATAATGCAAGTAAGTAATGAATCAAAGGAGTTTTTTTATGACTAGAACTTTAGATAAGAATTTTTTATGGGGTGGCGCCGTTGCTGCTCATCAACTTGAAGGTGCATATCAAGAAGACGGAAAAGGAATCTCCATCGCTGACATTATGACTCTTGGCGATCGTGATCATCCTCGTGAAATCACTAAGACAATCGAAAAAGATAAATATTATCCTAACCATGTAGGAATCGATTTTTACCATCATTATAAAGAAGACATTAAGATGATGGCAGAGATGGGATTCAAAGCATTTAGAACTTCAATTGCGTGGACACGAATTTTTCCTAATGGCGATGAAGATGCGCCTAATGAAGCAGGGCTTAAATTCTACGATGATTTATTTGATGAATTGTTAAAATATGGTATCCAACCCGTTGTCACTCTTTCCCACTTCGAGATGCCTTATCATTTAGTAACTGAATATGGTGGCTGGTCCAACCGCAAATTAATTGATTTCTTTGCTCGCTTTGCTCATGTATGCTTTGAAAGATATCACAACAAAGTTAAGTACTGGATGACCTTTAACGAAATTAACAACCAAGCTAATTACGAAGATATCAGCAATGTGTTAAAAAATTCTGGTCTGCTTTTCAAAAAAGGTGACGACAAAGAAAAGATGATGTATCAGGCAGCCCACTATGAATTAGTTGCTAGTGCCGAAGCCGTTCAAATCGGACACGCTATTGATCCATCATTACAAATTGGCTGTATGCTGGCCTTCTGCCCTATCTATCCTGCTTCATCTAAACCCGAAGATATTCTTTTTGCTCAGCGTGCAATGGATTCACGTCTTTACTTTGGCGATGTGCATGTTAACGGTGAATATCCAAATTGGTTAAAAGCCTACTTCGATCGTAAGAATTATCACTTAGATATTACTAAAAAAGATTTGCAGATATTGAAAAATGGTACAGTAGATTATATTGCATTCTCCTACTACATGTCCTTCACTGCCAAATACACTGATCACATGGATTATCGTGAATATCAAGATTTAGTTTCCAACCCATATATCAAGACTAATGATTGGGGCTGGGCTATCGACCCTGTTGGTTTGCGCTATGCAATGAACTGGATGACGACTCGCTGGCACAAGCCATTATTTATCGTAGAAAACGGACTCGGTGCTTACGATAAAGTGACTGCTGATCATCAAATTCACGATGATTATCGCATTCAGTACTTCCGTGACCACATTAAGCAAATGGAAAAAGCAGTAATCGATGATGGTGTTGACTTAATCGGCTATTTGCCATGGGGATGCATTGATTTGGTTAGTGCAAGTACCGGTGAAATGAAGAAACGTTATGGCTTTATTTACGTCGATGAAGACGATCATGGTAAAGGCAGCTTTAAGCGTTACCCTAAGGATTCCTTCTACTGGTACAAGAAGGTAATTGCCTCAAATGGTGCGGATTTAGATTAATGAAAAATAAAAGATCGATGATCTTCGTTAAAAAAGGTTGATCATCGATCTTTTTTGATATTATTTTAAAATTCAAACAAGCGGTGGTTAATGATAATTCTAAATTCACGATCTTCTTCATCAGCTAAACAACTAGCGACTAATGGTTCATAGCCTCTCTTTTCCTCATCAAACTGATTTCTTTCGGCATCTAGATCTTTAAAGACTTCATCGGGTAACTTATCAACCGGAATCTTAGCCGCCTTAGCTAATTCATCAAAACTAACGACTACTCCATCTTGTAAAACATCATCATCTTTGCTTTCATTGTATTTCTTTACCAAGAGCTTCATGATGGCCAAAGTTTCTGGTCTTAAGTAATTCAAGGAATCAAAATCAATTACATAATCGTCCATTGCATTTCCCATCCTTTCGTGAAAAACCAATTTTTTCCTTTTAGTATGGTGCCTTTTTCGAAAATAACCAAGCAATATGACTTGTCATTATAATATTCCACGTTGTAATGCCATAAAAATGGTAATAATTAACAAATCAGCACTACCACCCAAACTATAATTTTTCTCTTTAAAAATTGAGTTAAGCTCTAACATAAAATGTTTTCCAGCTTGAGTACCATAGCCACCTAATGCCAAATATTTTTTTGCTTGATTATGTGCCCAAGAAATGACTTCAATATTGCCCGCTCTTTTAATTAAATTTGAGTCCTCAATTTCACTAACTATTTTCATCAACGTATCGAGTAAACGGGCATTCAACTCACCTTTGGTTTGAGCTAAAAATGGCAGTGCAACATCCCTTACCAAAGGATAACCAGCTTCTGCTTCTGCTCTAACGCCACCTTTGCCATATTGCAAAAATTGTTTTTCCCCAGCAGTGTCTTTCTTCTTGCCCAAATCACGCTCAACTAAGCCCTTAGTCATCTGCTGGATCACTTCAAATTCATTTTGATGGCTATTTTGACAATAGCTACTAGCACAGACAAACAAGCCTAACGAAAAAATCGCGCCTTTATGAGTATTTACACTATTTGTAGCAGTAAACATTGCTTCTTCTGCCTTAATGCCAGCTTGACGCAATTGTTCAAACATTTGCCGCAAATCCTGTCCACTAAAATCTGCGCCAATCTTAGCTGCTTGCCGAAAATAAGATTTCAAGCTCAAACTGCTATCAATAAACAGATACACGTTCATATCAGGATGAGATCCCACGTCAACTGGATCTACTAAGCCCGGCTTAGGATTGGTAACAACTTCATAAAGCAATGCTTTTATTGCATTTCGCGTGATTTCTTCTACTGCCATTTTTATCCCACTTCCAAAATAGCTAAACTAATTTTAACATGATTATCCTTTCACCTAATTTTAAAAAATGACACAATAATATTAGGAGAAGAGAAAAAGATTTATGAAATCAGATCAATTTAAAAGTTATCAAATAGCCGACATTGGCGATTATCTAAAAGTATTTGCCTGTACAGCTGTAATGTCACAGCCAATCATATCGATGATCATGGGACCGAAACAGCCGACGAAGGTGCAAGACATTTTTGGTGTTTTCTATAATTTAGTTAAATACACTGCTCCTGCCTTCATCTTTGGGATACTATATACCACTATTAGAGCTAATGATGAACAAGGCAGTTTTTCTTATCAAAAGCATATGCGAAGTAATTGGTCTAACTTGTTTGTTCCGACTATTTGGTGGACCTTAATTTATCTGTTGGGGATGCCATGGCTGCAACAAGTTAACCATTTTAACAATCTTGGTTCATTCTGCTGGCAATTCATTAATGGGAACGCCGCCCCGCACTTGTGGTATAACACGATGATGTTGCAATTCATCATTTTAATGCCGCTTTTCTGGGGATTAAGTCGTTATGTAGGACACAATTTAACTCGGGGCCTTTGGGCTGCAGTAATCACTTTTGTGCTCTATTTTGCTTGGCTTTGGTTCTATGATTACAATGTCTTCCACGGCATGCATGAACATGACTGGTATTTACTCGACCGGATTTTTATTTCATTCTTCATCTACGGTGTGTACGGAATGTTAGCTTGGCAATTGCGAGGACAGTATAATCAATTGGTCACAAAGTTTTGGTGGTTAATTACTATCGCATTTATTGCTTGTTTCATCTGGACAAACATTGAATTACAAAAGTTTGGTCATCCGATTAACTTTAATAATGCACCATATTACAAGCCATCAATGACTCTTTACTGTCTAGCAGTAATTGCGTTGATTTCCGCTTTTTGCCTGCACCAAGTGAGAAAGAATTCCCAAACTAGTTTAAAAGTATTCCACTTCTTGGCTACTTATGCTTATCGGGCATACTTATCCAACGTTTTCTGGAATCAATTAGTTTGGCGCGGTCTTAACATGCAATATCACGCAATCTATCATCCAGTCTTGACTTTGTTTGGCACATGGATTTTAACGTGGATCTTATCTTTCACTTCCGCATATTGCTTGCATGTTTGGTGGATGAAAGCTAAAAGTTTAATTTTAAGATAAAAAAGAAGTTACTCACACCGAGTAACTTTCTTTATTTAAATCTTGGATTTTGTATGATTTTATTTGAAGTTTACGGTAATTAAGCTTTCTTAGCATTCTTTTGTTCTTCGGCAACAGCCTTATTATCGGCAATCTTGAAGAATGGGAACCAAATCAAAGTACTTAAGACTACTACAACCATAGCGATGATAAAGAATGGAATACCACCTGAGAAGAATGCTTGAACAACACCAGGCATAGTCCATGGTAATTGAATAAATGGGTTAACAGTAGCATGGAACAAATCAATCAATCCCCAACTTACCAAACCATTAATGATAGGTTCAAACAGCATTGGTAAGAAGAAAACAGGGTTTAACATAATTGGCATCCCGAATACCAATGGTTCATTAATATTGAACAATGCTGGTACTCCGGCCAATTTTAACATTTGTTTGTAGCGATCAGATTTTGCTCTAAACATAGAAATAATTAAACCGATTGTAGCACCCTGACCACCAAAAGCACTGTTTAAAATAACAGAAAGCATTGCCATGGTGACGTATGGCATTGGTTGACCAGCCTTAAATGCATTCTGGTTAACAATACCGTTAGCAATGATAATTGGCATTACAATACCATAAACCATGTTAGGGTGAATACCAAAGAACCATAAAACATTAGCCAAGGTGTAAATAGCAATAATACTAATTGGAGAAGCAGTAAATGTCTGAAGTGGTGTTTGAACCAATTTAGTAACACAATCAAAGATGTTACCAAATGCAGTATAACTAAATGCTCCTCTAATTAAAGTCATTAATACCAAAATAATTCCGGCAATTAATGATGGCTGAAGTGAAGCTGAAACATTAGGTGGAACACTGTCAGGCAATTTAATTACGATATTCTTTTTATTGAGGAATACGTAAAGCATCCCGACAACCCAACCAACAAGAATAGCAACAACCATACCAGATGAACCAAGGTAATTGGTACCAAATGCTGTCACTTGAGTCAACTTAGCGTGCGTCCCAAATGCTCTAGCCATATAATCTTGTGGAGCTAAAATCATAAAACTTGATGCGGCAAGCAATCCTGCTGGCAATGGATTATATTTACATTTTTCTGCGTAAACATAAGCAAAGTTAAATACAACAAAGAGTGACAATACATTCATAGTTGCATTTTGTGCAGCGTTAAATTGTGTTGCCCAACCTATTTTTTGTAAAAAGTTAGTCCAAGCTGGAATTGGGAAATTACCAATTAACAGAACGAAGGCACCACCCAAAGTAATTGGAGTTACTTTCATGAAAGCATCTGCTAAAGATGAGAAGAACAAATTGTTTCCCATCCATTTAGCTATTGGTGCTAAAAACTTATCTAGAAATTTTTGTAGATTATTCACGATCTTTTCTCCTTTTTCATCTCATCTCGCTTTCTATTCTATGTAAGCGCTTGTAATAGTGCGATAGTTTTAGCCTTATCTGGTAAAAATCTATACTTTTAGGTTTCTGTTCTTTTATTCGAACACTGTGTTCTTTATAATTGAATTATAAATTTATTCGTTGGGAGGAAAAGAATGGCTATTTTTGATTTTAATAATCTTTCATCCTTATCAGATGTAGAACTCTCCGTTTACCGTTTTGTTGTTAATAATCCCGAAAAAGTAGCGTATATGCGTGTACGTGATATTGCCAAAAAGACGCATGTGGCTAATTCCTCAGTAATGCGTTTTGTTCATAAAATAGGCTTTGCAAGCTTTCCTGAATTCAAAGCCTATTTAAAAAATATCAATCAAACCGTTGCACCTCAAAAAGCATTAACATTTATTGATCAACAAAATTTTCCTAATGATATTGAAAACAAATTGCGAGTCGTTGCTGATCAACTTTATCAATCTGATAATATTCCTATCATGGGAACTGGCAATTCTGCCTCCACCGCCGTCTATGCTGCAAGAATGCTAGCATTATTAGGATTCAACGCATTTCCTATTACCGATCCTTTTTATCCATTAAATAGACAACTAGAAAATACCAGTAACAATACCATTATTTGCTTTTCGGTCTCAGGTGAAACTACCGAATTAATCGAACAACTTAATTACTGTACTAAACGTTCTGATAATCAAGTAGTAGCTATCACCAGTAATCCAACTAGTACTATTGCAAACATCAGTAAATATGTGCTTAATTATCAAGAACATAAGCAACGATTATTTAAATATTGTGATCTTTCTTCACAAATTCCGGCAATGTATATAGTTGAAGGACTAGTTGAAATATTAATTGGAAAGAATCAAGATTTAATTAAACAAAAACAAAAACAAGATCAAGAAAAAGAAAAAGAACATGAATAAAAGGCTCAGCGAAAGCTGAGCCTTTTATTAGTTACGATACTTAAAACTTCTAATCTTCCTTCTTTTTCTTCTCGCCTAATCCAAATAGACTTGCTAATGATACTGACAATAAACCTAAAATTCCAAGCTTATTATCCTTTTCACCAGTTTGTGGCAATTCTTCCCTAAAGGCAAAAGCATGAAAGATAAGTTAGCTGATTATGTTCAACAGGCAACCAATGCCATTAACCACAAACATCGTCGAATCCTTCAATATCACACAGCAGAAGAACTCTTCAAGCAATATATTTCTTCATAGCCTAACTGTTGCACTTAATTTGACAATTCAGTTTTTTTTAAAGTCATAAATTTAACCTTTTACTATTTACTTTTCTTCTTCGGTACAAATACTAGTGCAAGGACTAAACTAACAATTATCAGCACAAGCAGCACCATAAACGTCCACTTAGAACCTATTGCCGTGCCATTACCTACATGATTATTTTGTGCAATCGCAATCAAAGTCCCAGCTAATGCAGTTCCGAGTGCTCCAGAAAATTGCTACAAAGTATTGAAGATCGCATTACCTTGGGCATGGTTGGCTTTGCTCAAAGTAATCAATCCACTGGTCATCAGACTGCCAAAACACATCCCATAACCGCCATAATAAAGAACATACAATAATACAATGGCAATACTGCTGAGTGGTGCTAATATATTCATCAAAATCAAACTAGTTAGACTGGCAATTACGCCAATAATGATCGGCAAACGCGCACCTTTTTTATCGAGCAGCTTTCCTGCTAAGGCTGCCATCAAGGCATTTATCACCGCACCTGGAAATGTAATCCAACCAGCCAGAGAAACGGATCCATGATTAACGGCTTGCACATAGATTGGAAAGATGAAGCCTAAGGCCAAAGTCGCAATTTTAGCAAAACAATAGGCAATTAGTTGCATGCTAAAACGCAAATTTTTAAATAATTGAGGACTAATCAAGGCTTCCTTATCGGACCAAGATATTTTTAGCCAAATTAATAAGCTGATGATTCCTAAAACTAAAAAGCCTAAAACTGGAACTGACAGGAACGAATACTTAGCAATTCGGGTAAAACCGAGCATCAAGCAAACCAAAGCGACGGCAAGAGATAACCACTGACCATACTTGATCTTCACTTTTTGCAAAGGATTGATTTGCCCGATTGAATACATCCCTGTTAGCAGGCTAATAATAATCAGAAAAAGTGAAATGATGAAAATCCAACGCCAATTAAGTGCATCAGTTACGATACCACCGAACACCGGCCCAAAGGCCACGGCACAAGCGGTAATCATCGTTCCGATCCCCATCATGAAGCCGAGTTTTTCTTTAGGTACTTCAGCTAAGATAATGTTGTACATCAGCGGCAAGCCTATACCGGCACCGATTCCTTGCAAGGCTCGACCCACTAACAAAAGATCAAACCATGGAGTAACGATATCAATCAGCAAACCCACTATAAATAACGAAACTCCTAGAATAAAAATACTTTTAGTAGGAATTCGCAATCTAATCTGAGAACTAATCGGTACAATCGTCGCAATCACTAGCAACACCAAGGTGTTAACCCATTGAACTTGATCGGTAGTAATCGCAAAATCTCTGATCAAGATTGGAAAAGTAACTGTCGTTGCCGTTTCATCAAGGATTCCCAAAAATGAGAGCATCCCTGCCGATAAAATCGCCATCACCAAACGTGGCGTAACTTTTTTAGTCATTTTTCATTTTCTTTTCTTTAACAGGCAAGCGAATAATCGTTTTTAAATTTTCCACCTTCGTGCGCTGAGGATTTGATAAGTAAATTTCATGACGACGCCGCTTATCCGAAAAATCTAATTTCAAATTATTTTCAGTAATAAATTGATGCATCTTGTCGATTGTAGCTGGCTCATCATCATAACTGCCATGATGCATGATTTGCACGCATTTTCCTTCAGTCAAAGTAAGTAATTTAACTGGTGAAAAATTCAACCCCTTCTTAACTTCAGCTTCTTTTTTAGTCCAAGTCAAAACATCATCTGTCACAAACTCAGGCATCCGAATGCAGGAAATGAAATTGAACTTTTCTTTGTGAGCATAATCAATGCCTTCAACGCCATCTTGCCACCAAAATCCTTCAAGCGGTGGAACCACGAAGTCGAAATAATTTTTAATCTGATGTGAGCCTTTTTACTCATTTTAATTGTATAGGCTAGACTATACAACAATTGTAGATCCTGCTTGTATTCTCCGCCCTCTTGATTGGGATCGTCTTGACCTTGAACAGCTAGATATTGCATCTGCGGAACATCAACCAATTCAGGCTTCTTGCCCGAACGATAGAATTGTTTTTCTTCTTTTTTAAAATCGTAAGCCATATTCTGCCTCTATAGTTGATGAAATTTAACTGTCTTATTCTTAAGTGAAATTTTCTTCACTTCAAAGCCATAATCAGGCAGTTCTTTCTTATAACGTAAAAATGAATGGTCGATTGGTAGACCTGCTGCTTTTTCAACCTCATCAAATGAGAGCTCAAAGTCGCCAGTTTTGTTGTTTTTAATGTATTGCCATAATTGATCGTATTTACTCATATCTACTCATATCTATATCTTCACTTTCTTTAAGCTAAATGTTCTAAATTATATTTTTCCACAAACTCTGCAAAAAATGGTAGTGCTAGTTGAACTACTCCTCTTTCAGGTGAAGTAATCAACTGATCATCTAGCAAGCGTGCACGATATACTGAAATATAGTTAATCGGTTTATGCAAAATATCTTGCAATTGCTTTGTTGTCACCCGATTGGTTCCAGCTTTAATCATCGCATTAATAAAGTCACGATCGGTTTTAGAAATGTCCATATACATTCTTTCATAAGCATTTCTGAATAAATCTTTTTTAGTGGCCTCTATTGTCTGCTTTAAAACCTCCTCATCTAGCTGCAAAGACTCTTGACTAAAACGCCAGGCATAGTAACCAATAGTTTGAAAAGCATAAGCGTAGCCTTTTACCGCACGACTCATTTCATCTAATACCATGAAGTCAATTTCACGTTTACCTTTAGTAAATGCCTTCTCATAGCTAGCGGTTATTGTTTCCTCATCTAACGGAGATAAGTAAATCCGATTGCTACGCAATAAAAAAGTAAGAGTATTATCATTCTGTACTTCAGAAATTCTGCTTGGTAATCCTGTCATTAATAATGAAATATCATATTCATCACCAATTAAAGTTTGATATTCTGATCCAAAGGCTCGCACATCATCACTAATTTCAATTTCATCAATGCCAATCAAAATAGATTTGCCTTGCTTTTTTAAGCGACTCAATAAAATAGAAATATATTCATCATAATCAATTTGCTGAGATTCTTGGAATGCTTGCCAGGTAATACCATTGCCCATAATATTTAAGCTTTTAACATTCTTTAATAAATCAACTAATGAAATCCCTGCTGCTCGTTGAAGACCATGCATTAATTGGAATAATAGATTACCTTGCCCATTGTTTAAACGAATGAATATCCAATTGTCTAATTTCTCTAAAGACCTTTGAACATTTAAAAGAAAAACAGTTTTTCCCGATCCTCTCGTTCCATACACCAAAGACGTTTGATATTTAGCATCATGTGTTTGCAGTCCTGTCAAATAATCGGTTAATGCTTCTTGTTGATCAATGATAATTTTAGGAAAACGTCCAAAACTAGGCATAAACGGATTTAACATTTTTTCTTCCATAAGATTCCTTTTTATAGATTTTTTATAATCAAAATTTACGTTTTATAGAGTTTTTATAATTACTATCTTTTATTTTATACTTCTTTTATAATTAACTCAATTTCTCACTCTGGCCAAAACAGATCATCTAAAGTCTTATCTAGTGCCTGACAAATTTTAATACACAAATTAACCGATGGATTGTAATTACCTTTTTCAATCGCCGAGATTGTCCGTCTTGAAACATCAACTTTCTTAGCTAATTGTTCCTGTGACCCATCCTTATCAGCTACCAATCAAAAAAGCCCGAAATTGTACCGCACTACAAATTTCAGGCTTTTTTTATTAAGCTTTTTTCTTATTAATCAAACAATAAACGAAAGAAACAATCGCTTCAGCTAGCATTGTTCCTGCCATCCAGTCCATTGCCGGCATCATTTTTCCGCTAAAGGTAAAATACGCGGTAATTAAGTAACAAATTAACCACAAAATCTTCAAAAAAATACTTTGCATTAAATTCACCTTAAGCTTTTTCAATCTTACCTGCAGCAATTGGCAAAGTTGTATGCGCATCATAGCTCATTACGCAACCACCAACGGTGTCAGGCAATTCAAGATCCTTTGGTACACCATGTACATAAACTACACGTTTATCTAATTGAAGATCTTCAGTGCCAAAGGCATCCTTGAACTTAGCTTGTAATTTTTCCAATGGAATATCAATTTCGTATTCGTAATGACCGTTTTCGTCTGCAACAGGATAACCATCGTGAGGGATGTTCATGTCTTGTGGCGCATCATCTAATGGCACCATGGTTGTACCTGATACTTCTTCAGTTTCTGGTAAATCAATGAAACCATCATGATTTTTATCCTGAGCCATAGTTGGAACATGAGCTTCCTTACCATCAGGAAAGCCGTGGAAGTGTTCCCAGTGTTCAATATTCTTAGGAGTATCGAACATTTCTACTTTGACATGAAGCTTGTCGCCATCTTCAGTAAATTCAGCGGTGCCATGAGCTTCGCAACCGATCTTATCTGCATTTAATGGAGTAATGTGTGCAATATATTTTTTCATCTTAATAATTCCTCTCTATACTATGATGTTTTCAAATTCATCATACAATCTTTGAGTAATAATTTGTTGTCTCAACACTTATCGTAATTAATTATAATTAAGAAGCTATTATGATAAAATTGATTTAAATCAAGAATTTTAGAAAAGATGATTTTTATGACAAAATATTCACCAATTGCTTGCTTAAGCAAAGCAGCCCTTTTTACTGATTTACCAATTGAATTAAAAGAAAAACTAGTAACCGTCTCCGAACACCAACAAAAATTTCCTAAAGGAAGTATCATTAGGCAACCTGACGACGGCAAAGATGGCATGATTGTCATCGATCAGGGAAAAGCAAAAGTCTACAATCTATCAAAAGATGGTAAAGAAGTTGTGCTAGGTATACTCCAAAAAGGTGATATCGAAGGCCAGCAACATTTATTCAAACAAAGCGAAAGTGAAAATTTTGTTGAAGCTGTGGAGGACACCTGGGTATGCTCAATTAATCGTGCTGATTTTCAAAACCTTTTGCAAAAAACACCGGATTTATCATTGAAGCTTTTAAATAATTTTGGTGAAAAATTAGTGGCAATTGAACACAATTCAGTGCTTAGAAATACTTTAGATGCTAAAGAACGGATATTGGCTTACCTAAATGACTTGGCCAATGAACAAGGTAAAAATGAAGTCAAATTAGAACTGAAGAAAAAGGACTTAGCCAGCTATTTGGGAATTACGCCGGAGACATTTAGCCGTAAGTTAAAAGAACTAGAAAAAGATGGCAAAATTGAAGTACATGGACGCTGGATTAAGATGGAAAGATGAATTATGTAAAAAATAAAGCCCAGCAGATGCTGAGCTTATTTATTTTATTGCAAACCAAAAATTAATAGATTAGTTCCACCCACGTTCATTGAACCATCTTTTTTAATTGTTTCAATGAACGTAAAACAAACTTTCTTTGATTACCATGCAACTTCTTAGCAGCCTTCATAGCAGCATTAAAGTCACGCTTATTGTTTGCTTTCTTAAGACTAGTATTCAATCTATTAGCAATTCTCATAAGTGGCTTTTTCACATTCTTCATTGCTTTACTATTTAAGTAATAGTATTGCAAACCAGATTGAGTAGTCCAACTAGAATATTTCTTATCCTTAGAAGCAACCGAATATACTGGTGCACCAGCACCGCGGCCCTTAACGTTAAGAACTTTTTCTATTCTAAACTTAACTTTTTGAACCTTTTTAGGGCTAATGGTTTTTGCTTTCTTCGAAGGCGTGATATTTTTAACTAATTTCTTATAGTTGGACTTACCAACATAAATCTTTGACGCATCTTTATCATTAAGAATGCGCATGATATAGCCTTCCTTAGTAAAGCTAGCCTTGTTTTTGACAGCTGCAACAGGAGCGGGACTAGTAGATGCGGCATTTACTGACTTAGGGAAACTGTCAAATTTTTTGTGTAAATAGATTTTTCTCATAGATCGATTTTTTAATCTTTTATTTAATCAAAGTAGGATTCTAAGGTATCCTGAACCTGACCAAAGCCTTTGTGGATTCGATTGAAATAGCGTTCGTTGTAGCTCATTGCCTGAATGCCAATAAAAGTATTAAGCGACTGTTCAGTTGGAAACTCTGCTTTAGGCTTAGC
>SKEM01000272.1_pt1 | contig 38357 bp, 37 predicted proteins | sample 4826731 | NCBI WGS metagenome assembly SKEM01 (sample SAMN11008809, study PRJNA524170) | human gut metagenome | biome: Human fecal sample; material: Feces; isolation source: fecal sample from pouch patient p37 | host: Homo sapiens | place: Israel: Tel-Aviv | collected 2015-07-27 | reverse complement strand
ATTGAATACTTTAATACTAAACGTGCTTATACAAGCAGAAACGGCTTGACCGCGGAACAATTCCGCAATCAAGCCGCCTAAATTAATTTTATCTATTTAACCTGTATACTTGACTGGACATAGTGCCGTCTTTATAAAGAGGGGGGATTTTTTTGTTAGTGGCGATGAACAAGAAGGAGTTAGTATTGGCCGCAAACGCCGCGGCTGGTGATGGCTACTATTGCCCGGCCTGCCAGCAGCCCGTGTACCTTCGCCGTGGCAGGAGCAAGGTGGCCCACTTTGCCCACCGTCCAGGCGCCGATTGTGCTGTTAGTGAGGGGGAAACCAGTGAGCACTTGCGTGGCAAGCAGCAGCTTTTCAACTACTTTCAGGCACAGGGCTTACGGCCCCGCTTGGAAGTCTACCTGCCAGCGATTAACCAGCGACCAGATATTTTAGTATGGCGGGACCGGCGGTTAGTTGCGGTTGAATTTCAGTGTAGCCCGTTAACGGTAGCCCGCCTGCAAGCACGAAACGAGGGTTATTATCAGCTGGGAATCAAGCCCGTTTGGCTGCTCGGTCAACCCTACCGTCACCACCTCTCCGCCGCTAAGCTAGCCCAATTTACCCAGATTATTGCTGACCAACCGACTATTCCCTATTGGAACACTAGGCGTTGCCAGATTGAATATTGGCGGAGCTTTCGACGCTGTTCATTTGTTAGGGGACGGCCGCCGGTGACAAAGTTGCTGCAGCAACAGGTCCTGGCCCTGGCCAGGAACGGCTCAGCTAATGACCTCGTTCGGCGGTTAACAGCTACCGCGTATGAAACGGTTCAGCAGCCACTAGCCCACTGTCCCCTGGTGTGTCATGACCTGGTACCGACCTGGCCAACCACCCGGGTAGCGGTGATCTACTGGCGGATTGCCGTTTTGTTAGCCTTACGGACGCAGCCGTTATTTACAGCTTGGTCGCCGGCTGAGTGGCAACACTGGCTCTGGCAGTGTGGGCGGCCCTACTGGCTGGACTTCGCCTGCGCACCACCAAGCGTTTGTGGAACCGTAATTAATGAATTTACCCTGGACCTGCTAGCGGCCCGGGTAATTTGCCAATGCGGTGACCACTACGTCCTCTTTTGCCACCCGTCCTGGTTTACAGACCTTGCTGCTAAGAATGCGAGTTTAGCTGCCGCCTCTATAATTCATGCCCAGAATCGGGTAGAATTACTAGCAAAGGAGCGATAAAGATGAGTAAACATACCTGCACAATGCTATTAGCCGGTCGAAAAGCCACGATTGACGGCTCGACCATTGTCTGTCGAGAGGAGGATTACGGCAACGCCTTTGATCCGCAGCGGTTTGTTTTTATTAGTCCAGCCGACCAACCCCGTCACTACGCTAGTAAGGGCAGTGCGTTTAAACTGGACCTACCAGTTCCGCAGTACGGTTACACCTCAACGCCTGACGCGGATGATTCAGCAGGGATTTTTGGCGCTGGCGGTATTAACACGGCAAATGTCGTAATGACGGCTACGGAGACGATTACGTCCAACCCCCGTATTCGCGCGCTTGACCCTTATAATTATAAAGATGGCCTGGGGGAGGAGGACTTTCTCACCCTTGTTCTGCCATACATTTCATCAGCGCGGGTAGGGGTTCAGCGACTCGGGCAATTGCTGACCCGGTATGGGACCTACGAGGCGAACGCGGTTGCCTTTGGTGACCAACGGGAGGTGTGGTACTTTGAAACGCTTGGTGGCCACCACTGGGCTGCCGTCCGGGTTCCTGATGACCAGTATGTAATTGCGCCCAACCGGCTGAACATTGCCAATTTTGACTTCGCGTCCGCTGAAACGATGTGTGCACCTGACCTCCAACAACTGATTGACGATAACCAGTTAAACCCAGATCCGGTGGGGTACAACTTCCGCCGGATCTTTGGCAGCGCCAGCAACCAGGACCGGGTCTATAACAACCCGCGGGCGTGGTATGTTCAGCAGCAACTGGGTGGCGGCCGCCCGGACAGCCAACCGGGCGCAAATGACCTGCCCTTTGCTTGTACGCCGAACCACCGGTTGACGATTGAAGACATCAAGCAGGTAATGAGTTCCCACTACCAGGGGACAGCGTATGACCCCTACCATTTTGCCGCTAAGGAGGAGGCGCCATTTCGTTCGATTGCCTTAAACCGGAACTTGGAACTGCATGTCCTCCAGCTCCGGAATAACGTCCCAGAACCGCTGGTGGGGGTTCACTGGCTAGCCTTTGGCCCCAACACCTTTAACGCCCTAGTACCTTTCTATGCTAATGTTAATGACACGCCGGCAGCCTATCGGGACACTAGCAAACAGTATACGCCTCGCGAAATGTACTGGCTCGTACACACCCTAGCGGCGGTTGGTGACCAGCATTACCGCCAGGTCCAGCCCTTAGTGGAGCAGTGTGCTGATGACGTCCTGGCAGCAACCCGGGCAGTGCAGCGGCAAGTTGACCGTGAGTGTGCCAGCCACGCCAGTGCTGCTCAATTGACGGCCGCTAACAACCGGCTGGCTGAGATCGCGACTACTAAGCTGACTGAATTATTGGGGAAGCTGGTGGGGGTTGCCTTTAAGAATGAACACTTGCAATATTAAGTATAGAATGAAAAAGAGGCTGGAAATTAACTCAACCTCTTAACTGCTTTATAGATAATGATGCTGACGCGCAGCAAGCCTCTGAGAGACTCCGTAAAAAAGTCAAGCACCGAAAGTCAGCTCGCCAGCCGATTTTCGGTGCTTTCTTTTACTTGGATTTGACTCAATTAGTTACTCTTAATTACGCGGAGACTGCAAGGATGGTACTGTTTGGCAAAATCCTTTACTGACTGCTGGGGATTAAAGGTGTGGTTGTGGTAGGACTCGATTAGGGTTTCGTAGTCGAAATCAGGCATTAAATAACCGTACTCTGGCTCCTTAGTATCGTAGACGATTGCGGTAGCTGGCTTAGTGATGCCCAATGAGTTGGTGATCGCCTGGTCCTTTTTGAAGGCGTCCCGGGCGATTGCCGAATGCCGGTCTTCCATGAACATTTCGAGGTCCAGCCCACTTTTCGTAGCGATTTGTTGGGCTAGCTGGTCGGAATAGTGCCAGCCGGCTTTGGTCATGGCGTCTTGCAAGTAGAGCAGGTACCGCCGTCCGCGCCGCCCACCTTGGAAGAGGGCGGCCTTGTAATCAAGGATTACCTGGTATAAAACCTTGGAAACTTCCTGCCGGACGGTCAGATTGCAAGGGTCCAAGTGGTAAAGTCGAATCGTATCGGTAATTGTCTGCATATTGAATACCGGAATGAACTGGTAACTGATTTTAGTGCGTAGGTTCTGATCAACCCGGAGGACGTCATTTTCACAGCGAAAACACCGCATCCCCAGTGGGTTCACAAATAAGTGAATCTCAAGCATTACTTGCCCCTCCGATCATTACTAAGTAAGCTTAACACCTGTTATTGTTGCAAATTGCCCCCAGTTTGTAAAGCAATTTGTTTTCAGGGGAAGAATGGCTATCAAAGGGATAAAGTATGCTAAAATAGGAACGAGATTTAACTGGAGGCTAGATTATGATTGAAAACTGGCAGCATTTCTTATTGCCATATCAACAGGCCGTTAATGAATTAAAGGTAAAATTTCGGGGGATGCGGAAGCAGTACCAAGATGAGGAGCAGCATTCACCAATCGAGTTCGTCACCGGGCGGGTTAAGCCCGTCGAAAGCATTAAGGAAAAGATGGTGCGCCGGCACGTCCAGGCGGACCGGCTCGAACAGGATATGCAAGACATTGCTGGCTTGCGGATCATGTGTCAATTCGTTGAGGATATCTACCAGGTAGTTGACCTGCTGCGGCAACGGAGCGACATGACGATTTTAGAGGAGCGGGACTACATTTCTAACGTTAAGCCCAGCGGCTACCGTTCTTACCATATTGTGATTGAGTACCCGGTTCAATTGATCAGCGGTGAAAAGCGGATTTTAGCAGAAATCCAGGTACGGACGCTGGCGATGAACTTTTGGGCGACAATTGAGCATTCGCTAAATTACAAGTACCAGGGCGCCTTTCCGGAAGAACTGTCCGCCCGGCTGCAACGGGCTGCTGAGGCGGCCTTTCACCTGGACAATGAGATGTCCGAAATTCGCGAAGAAATCCAGGAGGCCCAAAACTTATTTTCATACAAAAAGGCGACCCAGACGGCTCAGCCTGGCGAAGATTTAACTAAGCCAAAGGAGCAGGAATAAATGAAAGTTGGAATTTATAATAACGAAACTGCTGAGTCACAGCGGGTAACGAAACTCTTACGGGCGGAAATCGAACGGGCAGGACTTACCTACGATGACCAGCACCCGGAAGTGGTAATCACAATCGGCGGTGACGGGACTTTATTGTCCGCTTTTCATCACTACATCGACCAGCTTGACCAGATCCGCTTCGTGGGAATCCACACCGGCCACCTGGGCTTTTATACCGACTGGCGTAACTTTGAAATTGACGACCTGGTGGACAGCCTCGTCCAGGACAGTGGCCAGTCAGTTTCCTACCCCTTACTGGATATGCGGGCGGGCTACTCGGACGGCACGGTGGATAACTACGTAGCCCTCAATGAAGCTACCATTCGAAACATTACCAAGACGATGGTCTGTGACGTTTACATCAACAACCAGTTATTTGAAAACTTCCGGGGCGATGGCCTATGTATCTCTACCCCGACCGGTTCGACGGCCTACAACAAGTCGGTCGGAGGGGCAATCATGGACCCCAATAGTGTTGGTTTCCAGCTAGCTGAAATGGCCTCGCTCAATAACCGCGTTTTCCGGACGCTGGGATCGCCAATTATATTCGGGGCCGATACCAAGCTGATGCTCCGGCTGCGCGACGTTAACGACCATGTGATGACCTGTGACCGGGAACAGCTTCGCTTAAAAAATGAAAAGGGCAAGCGCCACCTAATGGAAGTTTCCTTCCAGGTTTCACAAAAACGGATTTTCTTTGCCCGCTACCGGCACACCAACTTTTGGAACCGGGTCAAGGACTCCTTCATCGGTGGTGGTAAGTAATGGAATTTACCTGGCGCTACGACCACGCGACCCCGCGCAAGCTGCGGTCGGCACTCAAGATGAGCGGGGTAACCAGCTCACTGATGAAGGTGGCGATTTACCATGGCGGACAAATGCTGATCAACGGGGAACCGAAGTGGGCCGTTGACCTGGTTCAGCCGGGGGATGAGTATTCCATTGTGATTCCGCCGGAAGAGGCCAACGACCACGTTGATGAATCAGCCGCCCCGATCACGATTGCCTACGAGGACCGGGACTTCCTGGTCTTAAACAAGCCGGCGGGGGTGGCGACCGTCCCGGCCCACAATGTCCCGGTTGCCGACAGCCTGGTCAACCGGGTCAAGCACTATTATCGGGAACAGGGCTATGAAAACCAAGTGACCCACGTGGCGACCCGGTTGGATAAGGACACCAGCGGGTTGGTGGTGTTCCCAAAACACCGCTTTGCTCATGCAGTGCTGGACCGGCAGTTGAAACGGCATGAGGTCAAGAAAAACTACTACGCACTGGTCAGTGGCCGCCTGCACACCCAGCATGGCTATATTGACGCTCCTATTCGGCGAGATCCGACCTCGTTTGTCAAACGGCAGGTGGCTGCGGATGGTAAAGATTCGGTTACGGAATACTGGTTGGCCCAGGCCCAGGCCGAGCGTTCGTTAGTGCGGATTCGTTTGCATACTGGGCGGACCCACCAGATTCGGGTTCATTTTAGCTTCCTCGGTCACCCGCTGGTCGGGGATGAAATGTACGGTGCGCCGGCGGGGAGTCCACTGATTGACCGCCAGGCGTTGCATTGCTACTGGATGCAGTTTTATAGCCCGTTTAAAGAACAGTTTATTACGGTTACCGCACCGCTGCCGGCCGACTTTACGGCAGCAATAAAAGAATTTTGACCCCAAAAGGCCCTTGTAAAACGATTCGCTCGTTTCACAAGGGCCTTTTTACACGTCAATTGACTATATTAGTTGAAGCGTTGAACGCAGACCGGTTCTGGGCAGGCAACATCCTTTTGCAGGAGGGCCAGTTTACCGGTAGCTGCATCCCGCTGGTAGAGGGTCAGGTTATCAGTGTTCTGGTTAGAAGCTAGCAGGTAGGATTCATCGCCACTGAGGTTGAAGTCCCGTGGGAAGTCACCCTCAGTAGAAATGGACTGGATGTGCTTAACCGTGAAGTCTGGTTGCACCGCAAAGACGGCGATGGTGTTTTCACCCCGGTTAGAGGTGTAGATAAACTTGCCATCCTTGGACATCCGGATGGCGGCAGCCCCGTTGTGGGCGGTCCAGTCGGCCGGAATGGTCTTAATCGTTTGGAGGTGTTCGAAGCTAGCGTCGGCGGCGTTGTATTTCAAGACCGCGAGCTTGCTGGATAGTTCACCGAGAACGTAAACGTACTTGCCATTTGGATGGAAAATCAAGTGGCGGGTCCCGAAGCCGGGTTCAAACTTGAAGCGGGAAACGGCCGTCAGCTTGCCGTCGGCGCTCACGTCGTAAACAACGATCAGGTCCATTCCCAGGTCACAGACAATCAGCCGTTGGTCGGGGGTCAGGTCGGCGTAGTGGACGTGCGGCGCTTCCTGTTCGGGTTCGGGGCCGGTCTCACCCTGGTGAGTTACGACGTCGGTCCGGGTGAGACTGCCATCAGCAGCGACCTTGAATACTTCGACGTTGGCCGTGTGGTAATTGGCACTGTACAGCAGGTGCCGCTGTTCGTCGAGACCGACGTAAGCTGGGGCCGGCCCTTCTTCCATAAAGGTGCTCAGCGTGTTAGCTTGGTCACCGTCGAGGTCGTAAGTTGCCACGCCGGCTTGGTCGCCATCCTGTTTAACGGCGTAGACCCGCTGGTCGGAGCCGACTTGCAGGTAGGCTGGCTTTTGCGAAGGGATGGCGAGCTTTACATCGGTCAGCTTGCCATTGTCTAGGGTTACCATGTAGGCACCCTTGCTATCCTTTTTAGTATACGTTCCAATCAAAAACTGTTCACTCAAAATCATTTCCTCCTTTTGAAAATGCTTACTGCTATCATAACAATTCACATTGATTAATTCTAGTTTGTATTCGGTCACCAGCACTAATAAAGGCCGCGGGTAAGAATCATCCTGAGATTTGATATACAAAACTTGGGCCAGCGGTTATATAATTAAACGGTTAAAGCAAGCAAAAATGGGGGAGGCAGCTAAGTAGTAGTTGCTCACGAAAAAATATGGGCAGGCCATCCTGGCGATCGTCCAAGCAAGGGGGAGCGGCGAGGAGCTTTCTCTTGGTGGGAACTTGCTCAGGTAACCAGGCCCTGGTCAGTTTGTGCTAAACTGAAGGGAGCAGACGGAGGGAAAAATATGAAAAAGAGTGAACGTCAACGTCAGTTTGTCCGGGAGCACCTGGAGTTATTCCGCTGTCCCAGCTGTCAGGCGCCAATGACGGCGGTGGTTGACAATAGTATCAGCTGTGCCAATGGGCATCGAATCGACTTCAACCGCCACGGCTACCTGCATTTTCTAAACGGGGCCGCGGATACTGAGTACGGTCGAGAAATGTTTCTGGCCCGGCGGCAACTGCTCGCCGCAGGCTTGTTTAAGCCCATCGTTACGGCGGTGGCCGACCACCTGCCTGACCGGCCGCAAAATATTTTGGATGTTGGTACCGGGGAAGGGACCCCGTTGCTCCAACTGGCAGCCCGGCGCCAGCAGGCTCGTGATGTCCTGATTGGCTTTGATATTTCCAAGGCGGGCGTGACCCTTGCCACCCAGCTAGATCTAACCGCGTTTTTCTGCGTGGCCGATTTACGTCAACTGCCGTTTAATGACGATAGTTTTGATAGCTTGGTTGAGCTATTTTCGCCGTCAGACTACACAGAATTTAAGCGGGTACTCAGACCCGGTGGGCGGTTAATCAAGGTCGTCCCCAATAGTGATTACCTGCTTGAATTACGGCACCTCTTGTACGGGCGTGACCAGGCCCACTCCCACTACGATAACCAGCAGGTGGTCGACCTCTTCCGGCGCCACTACCCGACGGCGCAGATTGACCGGGTGCGTTACCAGTTTCCGCTGCCCGCTGGCCTTGCGCTATCGCTGGTAGAGATGACGCCACTTCACTGGGGAAAGGGCGCCCGCCAGCTGACGGATCAAGATTTGCGGATGCTGACTTCCATTACAGTCGATGTGAGTGTCCTGACGGGGACGGCTGAAAAATAATATTTGCACTTTCTTAATATTCGTGCTAAATTATTATTCAGAAATCGTTTAGCAATTGATATCGAACAGCGTCGTTAGTAATTGCTAAGGAGTACTTCACTAAAGCAGCGTTTCGCCGTGCCCACACCGAGACCCTGCTTTTTTATTTTTGTGAGGAGAATTAATCATGACTAACCACATTGTCTTATTTGAACCCCTTTTTCCGGCCAATACTGGCAACATTGCCCGAACCTGTGCGGGAACTAATACCGAATTACATTTGATTAAACCGCTGGGCTTTTCCACCGATGACAAGCATATGAAGCGGGCGGGGCTCGACTACTGGGACAAGGTCAAAATCACCTATCACAATGACCTGCCAGCCTTTCTAGCAACAATCCCGGATATGGAGAAGCTCTACATTGTGTCGAAGTTCGCGAACCATGATTACACTGACGTGGACTATACGGGTGCGGGGGACCACTATTTCTTGTTCGGCAAGGAAACTACCGGACTGCCGGAAGCCTTTATGCGGAAGTACCCGGAGAATGCCATCCGGATTCCCCAAAATGATGATAATATCCGGGCATTAAACCTGTCGAATAGTGCGGCTATCGTCATTTATGAGGCCTTGCGGCAGCAAAGTTTCCCCAACTTGGCACGGGTACACACCTACCAGCATGACAAGTTGAAATAAGGAGGATTAACCATGGCGCGAAGAAAACGGTCGACGAACCGGCGCACGGCGAAGACGAAGGGCCGGCGAAGTAGCCAGGCAAAGAAAGAAGCCCGTCTGGTGAATAACTTGGTCGGGCTGATCGTCAGTTTACTGATGCTCCTTGGTTTAACCAACCTGGGCAGCCTCGGGACATTTATCGCTAACTGCTTCCGGATCCTGGTGGGGGAGAGTTACCCCCTTGCTATCATTACCGTGATGATTTTCTCCTTATCCTATACTTTTTACGCTCAGGCACCGCGACTGAAGCTGCGGTGGGTTGCTGGCTACCTGGTAACTTATACCGGATTGTTGTTATGGCTCCACGTCCTGATGGTTAGCCAGCAAAATGTCCATGCCAACTTTATCCCGGTTACCTGGAGCAACCTCAGTCGGGTCCTCTTCAACGGCGATAACACGGTGCCGATTGGTGGGGGGATGCTCGGAGCCTACTTATATAACGGGAGCGACTTCCTGGTTTCCCGGGTTGGTACCGGGATCCTGGCCTGGCTACTGATAGTCGCGGGGCTAGTAATCTTTTTTGCCCTGCCGTGGCGGCGATTTTTGGCACTCACCGGCAGGGGAATCCAGCGCTTGGGAATGGGGCTGCGAGTGGCTAGTCAAAGTGTTCGGGACTACGCTGACCGGCCAGCAGTCACCTCGGCGATCAATAAGAGTCAGTCAGCTAGTCAGCCAGCGGAAGAAAAGACGGCGGTCCCAGCTGCACAAACGCCGGCTGCTCCAGCAGATGAAGCTCCGGCGGCTGAACCGGTCCAACCACAACCGGCGCCGAAGATTACCGTGGCTAGCAGCAAACAGGAGGATGAGTCGGCACCGAGCGATTCTCCTGACACCGACCTGCCAATGACGGGGGTAACGGCGCAGGAGGATAAGGACTACCAGCTGCCACCGCTGGACCTGCTGACTAAGGTCCCGGCAACGGACCAGCAGGGCGACCTGAAAAATATCCAGCAGAATACAAAAACCCTGCAGACGACCCTTCAATCCTTTGGGGTGGAGGCTACGGTGGAAAATGTCAACCTTGGCCCGTCTGTTACCAAGTATGAACTGCGGCCCGCAGTCGGGGTTAAAGTTAGCCGAATTACCCACCTGGCTGACGACCTGGCCTTGGCGCTGGCCGCCAAGGATATTCGGATTGAAGCGCCGATTCCCGGCAAGTCCTTGATTGGGATTGAGGTACCGAATAAGCAGGTCGCCACCGTCGGCTTCCGTGACATGTTTGAAGCGGCACCGGCCGACGACCATCCCCTGAACGTTCCGTTAGGCCGGACAGTGACCGGCGACGTGGAGATGGCGGACCTGACAAAGATGCCCCACCTCCTCATTGCCGGGGCGACCGGGAGTGGGAAGTCGGTTGCCATTAACGTCATCTTGACCAGTATTCTTCTCAAGGCTAAACCCCACCAGGTCAAACTGTTGCTGATTGACCCGAAAAAAGTGGAGTTGAGTGTCTACAACGGAATTCCCCACTTGCTCAGTCCAGTGGTCTCGGAACCTAAAAAGGCGGCCCGGGCACTGGGCAAGGTGGTGGCTGAAATGGAACGCCGTTATGAGCTCTTTGCAAAGTTTGGTGTCCGCAACCTAGCCGGTTACAACAAATTAGTCCAGGACAATAACAACCAGGAAGACAGCACGGATCAACCAAGCTTGCCACTAATCTTGGTTGTTGTCGATGAGCTGGCGGACCTGATGATGACTGTTTCCAACGATGTTGAAGATGCCATTGTCCGGATTGCCCAAATGGGACGGGCCGCCGGAATTCACATGATTCTCGCAACCCAGCGGCCGTCGGTAGACGTTATTACCGGATTGATCAAGGCCAACGTGCCTTCCCGGATTGCCTTTGCCGTTTCTAGCGGAATCGACTCCCGAACGATTATTGACACCAACGGGGCCGAAAAATTGCTGGGGCGGGGGGACATGCTCTTTGAGCCAATCGACCAAAACAAACCGACCCGGGTCCAGGGGGCCTTTATTTCTGACCGGGACGTCGAAGCAGTGGTTGACTACATCAAGCAGGAACAACCGGCGGAATACGACGAGAACATGGTCGTGACTGACCAGGAGATGGCGGTTGAAGAAGAACAGGAAGACGAGGACGAACTGTTCCCAGAGGCCCTTAAATTTGTGGTGGCGGAGCAGAAAGCTTCGACCTCGTTGATTCAGCGCCGCTTCCGGATTGGCTATAACAGGGCCGCCCGGATTATTGACGATTTGGAGCAACGGGGGTACATCGGCCCCGCCAACGGTTCCAAGCCCCGAGAAGTATTTAAACAGCCGGATACTGACCAGGAACCACCAGCGGAATAGAACTAAAAAACTCGCAGCCCAACTGCTGGTGGAATGCCACCACGTTGGTTGCGAGTTTTTTGCTGCTTGCCAGATTTCTGAATTGAACCCTAGTTTCCCATCAACGATACAACTGCGCTGAAAATCAACGAGCCGAGCATGGCAATCAGCATTAGCCAAATAGCCACCATCGTTATTTTCTGAAACCGCGTTTTCTTTTTATGTTGCATGCACTTTCCGCCTTTCGCTATCTAAACTCCTTGTAGTTTACCGCAATTCCCTGGTCAATTTCAAACGAACAACCAGCCTTTATGGTAAACTGAAATAAAATGACATAGTAGAGAAGGAATGTAGTGTGACGATCGATTACCAACGGACCCTCTTGCAGGTCCTGATTATCCTCATTTTTATCGGGGTAAAATACCTCTGCGGCCGGTTTATGCAGAGGAAAAAGCACGTAACGCTCTGGTGGGCGCTCACGGCGGTCCTGTTCTGGTTGTTAGCCGGGTGGAATTTTGGACTCTATTGGATTGCCTATCCGGTGGCGGTGTGGATGGTCCTGGCACTAGCCCTGATTGTTATCCAGCTGGTCCACAACCATGAATTTCTATACCGGCGCTACTGGCCACCGTTTTGGCGTGGTTCAGCCTGGCTTGCGATTATTTCCTTTGGAGCGTCGATCTTTGCCGGCAGCTTACCACTAGTTTAATTAATTGAAGGATAAGTGAATTTTGTAGCGATAACCACGGTTCGCCCGGTTATCGCTTTTTTTATCGGAATTCACGTGGTGAGAAGTGGGGGAATGTGGTAGACTATTCCTATAAAGTGGTAAAGGAGGGATTAGTCGTGCTCATGGGTGAATATAATCACGTGATTGACGCCAAGGGACGCCTGATTATCCCCGCCAAGTTTCGCGACCAGTTAGGGGCTTCTTTCGTTATTACCCGGGGGCTCGATGGTTGCTTGTTTGGCTATCCACAAGCGGAATGGCAACGGCTGGAAGCTAAGCTGGCGGCCCTGCCACTGACGAAGCGGGATGCCCGGGCATTTGTCCGTTTCCTATACTCGGCGGCGACGGAGTGCGAGCTTGACCGCCAGGGCCGGGTCAATATTCCCGCCATTTTACGACAGCACGCGTCCCTCCAAAAAGACTGCGTGATTATTGGTGTTTCTAACCGGTTTGAAATCTGGAGTGCTGACCGGTGGAACGATTACTCGGCTACTACCGCGGATAATTTCGATGAGATTGCCGAGGACCTGCAAATTGACTTCTAGGAAAGGGGGCTTAAATGGCGATGGCCACGTTTAAGCACGTAACAGTTTTATTGCAAGAAGCCGTGGCGGGCTTAAACGTCCAGCCGGCGGGAACCTATGTTGACGGTACCCTGGGGGGCGGTGGTCATACCAGCGCGATTTTGGGCCAGCTCACCACCGGTCACTTGTATTCTTTTGACCAGGATGAAACCGCGATTGATTATAACCGTGACCGGTTGAAGGATGCACTCGCGGCTGGGAAGTTAACCCTCATTGAGGATAACTTTCGCCACCTCCAGAAGGATTTAGCTGCTCAAGGCGTCCACAAGGTCGACGGCGTCCTGTATGACTTGGGGGTTTCGTCACCGCAGTTTGATGACGCCCAGCGTGGTTTTAGCTACCAGCTCGACGCCCCGTTGGACATGCGGATGAACCAAGGCCAGTCCTTGTCGGCAATGGAAGTGGTTAATGAGTGGCCCTATGAGCGCCTCGTCCGGATTCTCTACCGTTACGGGGAAGAACGGTTTGCTAAGCAGATTGCCCGTAAAATCGAGCAGCGGCGGCAGCGGGAGCCAATCCGCACGACCTTTGAATTAGTCGACGTGATCAAGGAAGCCATCCCAGCGGCGGCACGGCGGCATGGCGGTCACCCGGCCAAAAAGAGTTTTCAGGCAATCCGTATTGCGGTCAACGATGAACTGGGAGCGCTGGAAGAGTCCTTAGAGCAGGCGCTGGCAATGTTGGCCGTTGGCGGGCGGATCAGTGTTATTACCTTCCAGTCGTTGGAGGACCGCCTCGTTAAAACAATGTTTAAGGAAAAATCATCCATCAGTGATGACTTACCCCAGGGGTTGCCGGTGATTCCAGAGGGGATGAGTCCTGACTTTAAGCTGATCAACCGTAAACCAATTCTTCCCGGCACACAAGAATTAGCGGAGAACCACCGTGCGCACAGTGCTAAGTTACGAATCATTGAAAAGATTAAATAGAGTAAGGTAGTGTATTAATAATGGTTTCTAATGCAGCAAGAAAATACGAAGAAGAACAGGTTCCAGTGACGCCAATCGACCAGCCCCAACCGGGCGTCCAGCCGGTTCGCTGGTCACGGTTTGAACGGTTATTGATGGTTGTCGGGAGTGCGGTTACCCTACTGTTGATTATTGCCCTGCTTTCCACTAAAATTTCAATTAATACTCGTCAGCACAACTTGCAGGACTTACAATCGAAGGTTGCCCAGGTTAAAAATAACAACGCTAGTGACCGGCAGGAAATTGCTGATTTAACTAGTCAGGGCAACTTAAAGAAGATTGCCCAAAAGTATGGCCTCTCTGACAAAAATTCAAACGTAAGGAACGTCAATAAATAATGAACAAAGAGTCACAACGAGCGAAAACTAAGAAAAATAATAGCAATCGGGGGAATTTCGGTAAGTGGTTATTCTTCATCACGGTTGGATTGTTTCTCTTATTTTTCGTTCGTTTTGCGTATATTGCGATTAACCGTGACATCCAGCACGTTAACCTGCAGTCACAGGCGGAACAAATCTATACCCAGCGGCGGACAATTCAAGCCAAGCGGGGGAACATTTATGATAATAAGGGTGGGGTGATTGCCACTGACACGAGCAAGTATACGGTCTACGCGGTCGTGGATAAGACCCAGCACTCAACCAGCGGCAAGCCCCTGTATGTGCAAAATAAGAAAAAGACTGCCCGTGTATTGGCCCGGTACATTGACCTGCCGGAAGACAAGATCCTCAAGCAGCTAAATACGAAGAGCCAGGTCTACCAAGTTGAATTTGGTGCTGCTGGTAGCAACCTGTCAGTTGCCACCATGCAAAAGATCAAGAAGGAACACCTGCAGGGGATCGGCTTTATGGCGACGCCGGCCCGGCAATATCCCGAGGGCGAGTTTGCCTCCCAGATTATCGGTTTAGCCTCACCAATTACCAACCAGCGGGGACAGACGAGTTTGAAAGGGCAGGTCGGCCTGGAGAGCTACTTCGATAATCGGTTGACCGGAACCAACGGGATGCGCCAGGACAAGCGCGACCTGTATGGCTACCGTTTGGCTAACTCTAAAGCCGTCACGAAGCCAGCGGTTAATGGGGATAACGTTTATACGACCATCGACCCCCAGGCTCAGCACATGTTGGAAAATAAGGTCAACCACGTCTATAAGGACGGCAAGCCAAATTCGGTAACCGCAATTGTTATGGATGCAAAGACTGGCCGGATCGTGGCAGCTACCCAGCGGCCAACCCTAAACTCCAGCCAGCCCGTTTGGCGGAACATGTTTGTACAGGACGCTTACGAGCCCGGCTCAACGATGAAGATCCTGGCCCTCAGCGCGGCAATCGATACCGGCCACTTTGATCCGAAGGCGACCTTCCAGTCAGGAACTTGGTCAATGGGCGGTGGCAAGATCGTCGACTGGTCAAGCACTGGTTGGGGGAACATTAGCTATAAGGACGCCTTTGATATGTCCAGTAACGTCGGGTTTGCCCACGTTGAACAGAACATGGGGGCGAAGACCTGGATGAAGTATATTCGCCGCTTTGGCCTCCTGAAGAAGGTCAACGTGGTGGGGATGGACAATGAAGTCTCCGGCTTTACCCAGTTTAAAGGGATTCTTGAGCAGGCGAATACCGCCTTTGGTCAGGGAATCACCGTGAATGAAATGCAGATGCTGCGGGCGATTGGTGCCGTTGCCAACAATGGTAAGATGATGCAGCCTTACATCATTAAAAAGGTGGAAACGGCCAACGGCAAGGTGGTTAAAAAGACCCAGCCAACCACGGTGGGCCAACCGATAAAGACCAGTACCGCTAAGCAGGTGCGTAAGTACATGGAGGGTGTAATTTACGACCAGAAGGGGCTCGGTCACGACTTCCAAATCAAGGGTTACCGGATTGCCGGGAAAACCGGGACCGCCCAAATCGGTGGTGCTAACGGTTATAGTAAGGGTGATACTAACTACCTGTACTCCTTTGCGGGAATGGCACCGGCGAAGAATCCCCGCTATGTAATGTACGTCACGCTCCGCCAGCCCCAAAACTTGAGCACTTCAGCGACGAAGCAGATGGCCTCGATTTTTAATCCGGTGATGGAAATGCTGTTGGAGAAGAACAAGTCAGCTAACTCGAGTGTTGCCAAGATGCCAGAACTGGTTGGGCAAAACCGGGATGACGCGTCTAAGCAGCTCAGCGGACTAAAGATCCAGCCAGTGGTAATTGGTGACGGCAAGACAATCCGGAGCCAGTCAATCACGGCGGGCGAGAAGCTCTTAAAGAACCAGCGGGTGATTTTGGATGCTGGTGGTAACTATCAAATGCCGGACCTGAACGGTTGGAGCTCCGCGGATGTTCAGGAGCTGGCGGCCATGCTCCATTTGAAACTCAAGGAACAGGGCAGCGGCTACGTTAACAAGCAGAGTATTAATGCCAATAGCAAGATTAGCAAAGGGCAAACCTTGACGGTTACCTATGCGCAACACTAGGACAGGAGGAAAATAATGCACATTGCGGCAGTCATTTTAACGTTAATCAGTTCATTTCTTATTACCTTTTTGCTCATGCCGAGCTTGATTCGGTATTTCCGTGCCAAAAAGGAGGGCCAGCAAATCCGGGAGGAAGGTCCTAAGTGGCACGCAAAAAAGGCGGGAACCCCAACGATGGGGGGCCTGCTCTTCATCATCTCGGCAGTCGTTACCGTCTTATGGGTAGCGGCCTGGCAGGGGGTGCTTAGCAATACCTTGTGGGCACTGCTTTTTGTCTTGATCGTGTACGGCCTGATTGGGATGTGGGATGACAGTATTAAGATTTTCCACCACCAAAACGAGGGCTTTAAGGCTTGGCAAAAGGCCCTGTGCCAGGTCATCGCGGCGATGGTCTTTACCGTGATCTACCAGCACGAGGGTTACCAAATGGGCTTTGGCAATAACCAGTACGGCTGGCTCTATGGCCTCTTTATCATCTTTTGGATTGTCGGCTTTTCCAATGCGGTTAACCTGACCGACGGACTTGATGGCCTGGTCAGTGGGCTCGGGATTATTTCCTTCTTAGCCTACTTTATCATTGCCCTCTGGGGCGGCTACACGGAGGTGGCGCTCTTCTGTCTGGCAATGGTTGGGACCCTGGCTGGCTTCTTTCCCTATAACCATAAGCCGGCCAAAATCTTCATGGGGGACATGGGCTCCTTAGCAATTGGGGCCTCGCTGGCGGCCGTTTCCCTCCTCTTGCACCATGAGTGGTCACTGCTGGTCATCGGGATCGTCTACGTTTGTGAAACGGCCAGTGTAATGCTCCAGGTGGCCTCCTTCAAGCTCACCGGGAAGCGTATCTTTAAGATGAGCCCGATCCATCACCACTTTGAGATGTGCGGCTGGAGCGAGTGGAAAATTGACATTGTTTTCTGGAGCGTTGGTCTGCTTGCTGCCATTATTGCGGTAGCAACGATTATTCTGGTATAAGTCGTCGAGGAAAGGTTCGAGGAGCATGAAAGAGATTACGAAGTATCAAGGAAAAAATGTATTGGTGATTGGCTTCGGGATTAGTGGCCTCAACGCCGCCCATCTGCTGGTTAAACTCGGGGCGCACGTAACCGCCAATGACATGAAGACACCCCAGGATCCAGCAGTGGTTGCTGGTTTGGAGGATGACGGGATCGAGGTAATCACCGGGAGCAACCCGTTAAGTTTGGCCGACCGCGATTTTGCCGTCGTAGTTAAGAACCCGGGAATCCCGTACGATAACCCCCTGGTGGCCAAGTTCGTGGAAAAGGGCACGCCAATTATCACTGAAGCTGAGCTAGGCTGGGAAATCTTTGCTGGCCACCTGGTCAGCGTGACCGGGAGCAACGGCAAGACGACCACGACAACCCTGACCCAGTTGATGCTGGCAAAGAGCTCGACCCATAATGTCAAGTATGCCGGCAACATCGGCGTATCCTTCAGTAAGGTCGCAGAAGAACTCGGCCCAGAAGACACACTGGTGACGGAGCTTTCCAGTTTCCAGCTGCTGGGGGCACCGACGATTCACCCACATATCGCAATCATTACCAATATTTTTTCTAACCACCTGGACTACCACAAAACCCGGGAAAATTACATTAATGCTAAGCTAAACATTACCCGCAACCAGACCCCGGACGACTTTCTCATCATGAACTGGGACCGGGACGAGTGGCAAGAGATTGCCCGCCGGACCCGGGCGACGGTGGTACCATTCTCCCGGCAGGGCAAGAGTCATGCCGGTGCTTATGAGGAAGATGGCGCCATCTATTGGCGGGGAGAACGGATTATGGCGGCCCGTGATATCCGCCTGATTGGCCCCCAAAACGTGGAAAACGCTCTGGCAGCCATTGCAGCTGCTAAGTTAAGCGGGGTCAGCAACGAAGATATCGTTAGCGTCCTAACTACCTTTAGCGGGGTGCGCCACCGTCTTCAGTATGTATTGGACTATCAGGGGCGGCGCTTCTATAACGACTCGAAATCGACCGATATCGAAGCAACGGAGGTTGCCTTGCAAGGGTTTGACCAACCAGTGATTCTCTTGGCAGGGGGCCTTGACCGGGGCTACACCTTTGAACGGCTGGTACCGTACTTTAAGGAGCACGTCAAGGGCATTATCGTCTTTGGACAATGCAAGGACAAGATGAAGGACGCCGCCGAGCAGGCTGGCATTCCAACGATAATTGAGAGTGAAAATGCCGTGACGGCGGTACCAGAAGCATGGAAAATCAGTGAACCAGGCGATGTGATCCTCCTCTCCCCGGCCAACGCCAGCTGGGATCAATTCCCGAGCTTTGAAGTGCGGGGGGACCGGTTTATCGAAGCAGTTGAAAAATTAACGGGTGAAAAGGAGAAAGATTAATGCGGTTATTAGTTTCTGGTGGCGGGACTGGTGGTCATATCTACCCAGCCTTAGCCTTGATTGAACGCTTGAAACAGGTTGAACCGGATACTGAGGTCCTCTACGTTGGGACCACCCGGGGGCTAGAAAACAAGATTGTCCCGGATGCCGGCATCAAGCTGGAGACAATGAAAATGCAGGGCTTTAAGCGTTCTCTTTCGTTGGAGAATTTGAAGACGGTATACCTCTTCCTCAACTCGGTTCACCGGGCCAAAAAGATTATCCGGGATTTTAAACCGGACGTGGTTTTAGGAACCGGGGGCTACGTCAGCGGCGCGGTATTGTACGCGGCTGCTAAGCACCATGTTCCGACAGTGATTCACGAGCAAAACAGTGTGGTGGGAATCACCAATAAGTTTCTGAGCCGCTATGTGGACCAGATTGCGATTGCTTTTGAAGCGGCCCGGGCCCAATTCCCGGCTGATAAAGTGACGATGGTCGGCAACCCGCGGGCCCAGCAAGTGGCTGCTCAGGTGGACAGCGACTTTTCCTGGTCAACATATGGCCTGAAGGATGATGTGCCAACGCTGATGATTTTTGGCGGCAGCCAGGGGGCACCCAAGATTAACCAAACGGTTGTGGATGCAATCCCGGAATTTAACCACCGTCAGTACCAGGTGATTTTTGCAACTGGACAGAAGCGCTACGACCACATCAAACAGGAATTAGCGGATGTGGAGATTGGTGATAACGTCAAAGTTGTCCCGTATATCAAAGACATGCCCGCAAAGATGCCAAAGGTGGCAGCGCTCGTTTCTCGGGCGGGGGCAACGACCATTGCTGAAGTAACTGCTCTGGGAGTTCCCACCATTTTGATCCCGAGCCCGTACGTGACTGCTAACCACCAGGTTAAAAATGCTCAGGCACTGGTTCGGAAAAACGCGGCGGTGATGATCACCGAGGACCACCTGGATGCCCGCACGCTCCTGGTACAGGCGGATAAGATCATGGAGAATAACGAATTGCGGGGTGAAATGGCCAGCGCTGCTAAACAGCTGGGCAAGCCGGATGCGGCGGATCATTTGATCAAGGTTCTCCACCACGCGATTGATGAACACCATTAAAACGGAGGGGAGGTTCAGCCGTGGCACAAAAAGATTTGTTTTCTGATGAACACCAGCGTTACTCACAGCGCTTGTCGGAAGTGGAAGAACGGCGCGCGCAGACCGTTCAGCCAAGTCAGCCGCAAGAGCGAATCGGTCATAAGAACCGGGGAATCAAAATTTACCGGTACCTGACCAACGGTGAGCGGGTGTTGAAGCTGATCCTCCTTTTTGGTGGGGTGCTGCTTTTGATGCTGTACGTGATTTCTCCCCTGAGCAAGGTTGACCGGGTGACGGTTAAGGGCAACCACGACCTCAGTGCAGCCGCGGTTGAACAAGCAACCCGGGTTCAGCCGGGTCGCTATATTTGGGGAGTGATGCTGTCCCAGCATTCTGCGAGCCAGCAGGCTAATCGGCGGAATCCTCAGGTTGCCAAGGTCAGTTATCAGCTGCGCGGCCCGCGAGCCGTCCAAATCACGGTTCGCGAAAATCCAATCGTTGGGACGGTCGAAATTGGTCAGCGGGATTATAATGTTCTGGCAAACGGGCAGCTTAAAGCTGCTAAGGGTGACCAGAGCAAGATTCAGTACCAATCCTTTGACCACCACCGTCAAAAGTTAACGACGACGGCCATCCAGCTTGGCCGGCTGAAACCGGTGGTCCGCAACGGGATTTCCACGGTGTGCTACCAACCACAGAAGAACGCACCTAACCGCCTCGTGATTTATATGCGTGATGGGAACACCGTTTACGCAAACTTAACCACGGTTGGCAAGAAAATGGCTTACTATCCCGCAATTGCGGCGACGATGAAGGAACCGGGCGTAGTTGACCTGCAAGTTGGGGCGTTTTCGTACAGTTACAAATCACGTGAACAGTGATTTTCAGAAAAAGCGTTTTTGAACGAGCAAAGATGTGGTAAAATCAACTTTAGATGTAAATAAAATACAATTTTTTTAATTAAGTATAATTGCTGCTTTTAGGAGGGTGCCGTTCAGATGGATAATTCAGAAGTATTTGTCGGGTTAGATATTGGAAGCACCTCGATTAAGGCACTGGTTTGCGAGAATGTAAAGGGCCAGTTAAAGGTCGTAGGCGTAGGGATTGCACCCTCTACCGGACTAAATCACGGCGTAATTGTTGATATTGATAAAACTGCCCACGCGATTTCACAAGCGGTTGCTCAAGCCGAGGAAAAATCAAATCTGACTATTAAAAAACTGATTGTGGGCTTACCGGCTAACTACCTGCGGATGCAAAAGGTACACGGGATGATCACAATCGCAGCCCAGGGCCAGTCACGGGAAATCGTGAACCGGGATGTGATCGACGTTGCTAAGGAAACGCTAACGCAAAATATTCCACCGGAGCGCACCGTCTTAGACCTCGTGCCGACGGAGTTCTCAGTCGACGGCTTTGGCGGGATCAAGGACCCGCGGGGGATGGTGAGTGTTCGTTTGGAAATGAAGGCGACCCTCTACACTGGTCCTAAGACGATCCTCCACAACACTAAGAAGGCGGTCCAACGAGCCGGCTATGAGATCAAGGACTTTGTGATTGCACCGATTGCCACTGACTTTAACCTCCTTAATGATGGGGAACAGGACTTTGGGACGGTGGTTATCGACCTGGGCGGCGGTCAAACGACGACCAGTATTATCCATGACCACCAGCTCAAGTACACCTTCGTCGATCCGGAGGGTGGTCAATACGTGACCAAGGACATTTCCACTGTTCTTAACACCTCACTCAAAAATGCTGAGAAGCTGAAACTAAACCATGGTTATGCAGACCATAGTTTGGCGGACGCGGATGCCAACATTAACGTTAACGTTGTCGGCAAAAACGAACCTGAACAATTCACCGAGGAGTACCTGGCAGAAGTAATTGAAGCGCGGATGCGGCAGATTTTTGAACGAATTCACCAACGTCTGCAAGCAATTCATGCTCCTGAGCTGCCCGGTGGTGTGACCATCATTGGTGGTGGCGCGGCGATGCCTGGTGTAAAGGAACTTGCCCAGGAATACTTTGCTGGCAGCATCAAGGTATACTCGCCGGAGCAGATGGGGATTCGGCATCCGGGCTACGCGACTGGCTTGGCGCTTGCGATGTACGAAAATCAGCTATCGGATGTTGATAAGTTAATAAAGCAAACGATTCAACAACCTGATATAATAGAAAGTCCAAGGGAAGAACCGGCAGCGGAGAACAATAACCGTCAGTTGGTTCACCAGTGGTCCAATCAGCCACGGCAGCGTTCTGGGGAGGGCCGTTCCAGAAAGAAACGGTCGGCAGAACCAAAGGAAAATAAGCACTCATTTGGCAATAAACTCAAGGGTATGTTTGATAACCTATTCGACTAATTTGACGGAGGAAAGATTCTATGGACAACGAGACAAGTACGATGGAGAACGAATTTGCTGGTGCACGGATTAAGGTAATCGGTGTCGGCGGCGGTGGCGGCAACGCAGTTAACCGGATGATTACTGAAAAGGTGCAGGGGGTTGACTTTATCGTTGCCAATACCGATTTGCAAGCCCTGAACAGTTCAAAGGCATCTACCAAGATTCAGTTGGGACCTAAGCTGACTAAGGGACTAGGAGCTGGTTCTAACCCAGAAGTAGGTGAAAAGGCCGCTCAGGAGAGTGAAGAGGCGATTAAGAAGGTCCTCGAAGGTGCCGATATGGTATTTATCACCGCCGGAATGGGTGGTGGTACCGGTACGGGTGCCGCCCCAGTAGTTGCCAAGCTGGCAAAGGACAGTGGGGCTTTGACCGTCGGGGTTGTTACCCGGCCCTTCTCCTTTGAAGGCCCACGCCGGGGCAAGTTTGCCATCGAAGGGTTGGACAAACTGAAGTCCAACGTTGATACCCTGATCATTGTTGCCAACAACCGTCTGCTAGAGATGATTGACAAGAAGACCCCGATGATGGAAGCCTTCAAGGAAGCCGATAATGTCCTCCGTCAAGGTGTTCAGGGGATTTCTGATCTGATTGTTACCCCTGGGTACATCAACTTGGACTTCGCTGATATCAAGACCCTGATGTCCAACCAGGGAGCCGCACTGATGGGGGTTGGTTCCTCCACTGGTGAAAACCGGGCGACGGAAGCGACCAAGAAGGCCATCTCCTCACCATTGCTGGAACTGTCGATTGACGGTGCTCAGCACGTCCTGATGGACATTACCGGGAGCGAAGACATGGCAATGTACGAGGCCCAGGAAGCGTCCGACGTTATCAAGCAGGCAGCCGGGACCAACGTTGATATTTCCTTCGGGATGTCCTTAGATAAGAACATGGGTGACGAGGTCCGGGTAACGGTTATTGCTACTGGAATCGATAAGCCAAAGACGAGTCCAGCCCGGCCAACCGCCCAAGCTAGTCATCCAGCACCACAACAGCAGGCAGCACCAAGCAGCCGGCAGGAAAGTGCTGATAGCAAGCCGGCCAATGACCCGTTTGACGGCTGGAATGACCCAACGGCAGACGTTAACAACAACGCTAACGAGAACGTTGATAACCAGTTTTCACACGTTGATAAGCCTGAATTTAACGTTTTTAATGACGATACTGCTAATTCAGATGACAGTGATGATGCTAACTTATCAACCCCACCATTCTTTAAGAATCGGCGGAAATAGTTAATATGCAAAGGGGGAGTGGTTTAACGAGTGGTTAGATTACGCCCCTTTTTTGTAATTAGGAGGGAGAAAGCACAATGGCAGCAAACTTTTTGAAGAGCTTATTTGGTGACGACGACCTGGAGCAGCAGGATGAATACTACGAAAATCCCCAGCCAGCTAGTCACCAGGGAAACAATAAGGTAGTGTCCTTCAGTGAGGGACAGGCAAACCGGGCTGGACAAACAACCAGCAAGATTTCCCTGTACGAGCCACGGATGTACGCGGACGTGAAGCAGATTGCTTCCCAACTGCTTGCAGACCGGGCAATCGTCGTCAACTTTACCCAGATGGATCCCAAGGCGGCGGCACGGATGGTTGACTTCCTGAACGGAACCGTGTTTGCAATCAAAGGTGAAATGAAGCGAATCGGGAAAGAAATTTTCCTGTGTGCGCCGAATAACTTTGAAGTTTCTGGCAACCTCTCGAGCAACCTGAAGGCCGAGAGCGACCACTTTAACGACTAAGGAGAGGGCGAATGCTGTTTGTACTTGGGGTGCTCAACACCCTTATCAATGCCTATATTTGGGTAATCGTGATTTGGTGTCTCTTGTCCTGGTTTCCGAATGCACGGGGAACGCGGCTGGGCGAAATCATCAATCGCCTGGTAGAACCGTATATGCACTGGTTTGACTTTATTCCACCCCTGGGCGGGATTAGCTTCTCACCGGTGGTCGCGATTTTCGTGCTGTACCTCGTGCAAAACGGGATTACAGCCTTGGGACACCTGTTTGGTGTATAGGATTAGCACATGGAAGAGAACATTAAACAACACTTTCGGCCGAACGAGGGGGCCTTTATTGACCAGGTTGCGGACTGGATTAGTACGGCTAGTGGTCAGTATTGCCCCGTCTTAACATCGTTCTTAAATCCACGGCAGCGCTATATCGCACGGACGATGGCGAACGCAGCGGATGAGGTCAAAATGGCGAGTGCCGGGGGCTGGTGCTGAAATGCAGCGGGTCCTCTTTTACCCGAGCTACTACCAACCGACCACGGCCGATTTTGAACTCAGGGTGTTAGAAATCAACTACCCGACTAAGTTTACCGAGCTTCACCACCGGCAAATTATGGGAACTTTAATTGGTGAAGGATTAGAGCGGGCCGCCTTTGGCGATATCCTGGGTGACCAGGGCCGCTGGCAGGTTGTGGTGACTACCGCAATGGCCAAGTATTTACGGGCAAACGTTAGCCACATCGGCCGGGCCAAGATTAAGTGGCAGCCGGTAGAAGCGGCCAACGTTCTTCACCCGGTCGAGGATTGGGAGCCCCTGACCACGACCGTTTCATCGCTTCGCTTGGATGCGGTGGTGGCCGCGGGCTTTAACTATTCGCGCAACCGGGCCAAGCAGCTGGTCGAACACGGGCAGGTGCGTCTAAACTGGGAAGAAGTTGACCGGCCGGACGAGCAAGTGGTGGTTCACGACCTGATTTCGGTTCGGCATGGCGGCCGGATCCGCTTAGATGAAGCCCAGGGCGTAACGCGCAAGGGCAAGGAAAGAGTAAGTTTATCTGTGGTTCATGCATAAAATGGAGGAATAATAATGGGGTTAACTGTCGAACAAATCAATAAGCAAGAGTTTTCAACCAAGATGCGGGGTTACAACCAGAACGAGGTTCAACAATTTATGGCTACGGTCGCCCAGACCGTTCAGGAACTAACGGAAGAAAACCACGCCCTCAAAGAAACCGTCAAGGCTGACGAAGGCAAGCTAAAGTACTTTAGCGAACTCAAGGATTCACTGAATAAGTCGATCCTGGTTGCCCAGGAAGCGGCGGACAAGGTCAAGAATAATGCTAAGCGGGAAGCGGATATTATGATTCGTGAGGCCCAAAAGCAGGCAACCGACATTGTTTCCGAAGCCAACGAGAAGGCTAACCAGGTGGTTGAACGCAGTACGGAAGAAACTCGCAAGCTGACGACTGAAACTAACGATTTGAAGAAGCAGACCCGGATCTTCCGGCAACGGCTCCAGGTAATGCTGGAGTCCCAACTTGAGGTTGTCAAAAGTGATGAATGGGATAAGCTACTGGCCGACGAAGACTTAGACCAGTATAACGAAATTCAGAAGATCTTGGGGAAGAACCTTGACAATGATTCCTCGGAAAGTGTAGAATCAACAGCAATTAGTTCCGAAGCTGATCAAGATCAGGCGGCAATGGCCCAGCAGCCAGCAGTCGAACAACCGGCTGCGGGAGCTGAACCAGCTACTGCTACACCAGAAGCGGGCCAACCGGCAGCTGCTGATGCGGGTGAGACCGTAGTTGTCTTTCCAGATAGTGACCAGGGGAAGAACTAGGATAACGACGAAATTACGCTAATAAAATGTTGAAGAGAAGTGGAATCCCGGTACGGTACCACAGCGAGTCAGTGGATAGTGGAAGACTGACGGTTACCCGGTGTTCCTGATCATCTCTGAGTGCTAAGCTGAAGTCAGTAGGCTGGCCGGCCCATTACCGTTATTCAATGACAGGAGGAGACCCACCAACTGGGTCTCGAAAATGGGTGGTACCACGAATTGCTTCGTCCCTATCTAGGGGCGGAGCTTTTTTATTAGGGTAATAGTAGTTATGAACGAGAAAGGAGTCGATACCATGCGGGTAAAAGATACGTTAAACCTGGGCCGGACCAAGTTTCCCATGCGGGGGAAGCTGCCGGTAACCGAAGCACAGCGCGAACAGCTGTGGGAAGAAAACCAAGTCTACCAGTTGCGGCAAAAGTTAAACGAGGGGAAGCCATCATTCGTGCTTCATGATGGCCCGCCATACGCTAACGGGAACATCCACATCGGCCACGCGATGAACAAGATTTCTAAGGACTTCATCGTCCGCTACAAGTCGATGTCCGGCTACCGGGCACCGTACGTTCCCGGCTGGGATACCCACGGCCTGCCGATCGAACACCAGCTGACCAAGTCCGGTTACGACCGGAAGAAGATGTCAACGTCTGAATTCCGGGACCTCTGTCGCAAGTACGCCCTGGAACAAGTTGACAAGCAACGGACCGACTTCAAGCGGCTGGGGGTCAGCGGTGAATGGGATCACCCGTACTTAACCCTGGATAAGGAATTTGAAGCGGCGCAAATCCGGGTCTTTGGCGAATTTGCCAAGAAGGGGCTGCTCTACCAGGCGAAGAAGCCGGTTTACTGGTCATGGTCTTCGGAATCTGCACTGGCTGAAGCCGAAGTTGAATACCATGATGTTGTTGCTAAGACGGCCTTCTTTGCGGAACAGGTCAAGGATGGCAAGGACATCCTGGATGACAACACCTACCTGGTTGTCTGGACGACGACCCCGTGGACCGTTCCCGCTTCGGAAGCCGTGGCCGTCAACGGTAAGTTTGACTACTCCGTGGTGAAGCCGGCTAATGATGACCGTCAATTCGTTGTCGCTACCGACCTGCTCGACGGCGTGGCTGACAAACTGGGCTGGGAAGACCTTGAAGTCGTTAAGCACCTTTCCGGGAATGACCTGGACGGGATGGTTACCAAGCACCCGTACATTGACCGCGACATTCTCGTGGGAACTGCGGACTACGTTACGGCCGATGCCGGGACCGGACTGGTCCACACGGCGCCTGGCTATGGTGACGATGACTACCACTTCGGTTTGGAACACAACCTGCCGATCTTTGCACCGATCACTGACCAGGGGGTTCTGACCAAGGAAAACGGGGCCGACTTTGACGGCGTCTTCTACCAGGATGCCGATGACATCTCCCTGAAGAAGCTGGAAGAAGCAGGTTCCCTGCTCCTGGAAGAACCGCTGAAGCACTCCTACCCATTTGACTGGCGGACTAAGAAACCAATCATCTTCCGGGCGACCGACCAGTGGTTCGTTTCCATCGACAAGATGCGCCAGGACATCCTTGACGCGCTGGAAGAAGTTAACTACCAGCCGTCCTGGGGGAAGACGCGGCTGCGCAACATGATCAAGGACCGTGGCGACTGGGTAATTTCCCGGCAGCGGGTTTGGGGTGTGCCACTCCCAATCTTCTATGCCGAAGATGGTACGCCAATCATGGAAGAGGAGACCATCAACCACGTGGCCGACCTCTTCGCTAAGTACGGTTCGAACGTCTGGTTTGACCGTGATGCTAAGGACCTCTTGCCAGAAGGCTACACCAACGAACACTCACCACACGGTAAGTTCACCAAGGAAACCGACATCATGGACGTGTGGTTCGACTCCGGTTCTTCCCACCAGGGGGTATTGGCCGAACGGGACTACCTGACCTACCCAGCCGACCTCTACCTGGAAGGTTCCGACCAGTACCGTGGTTGGTTCAACTCCAGCCTGATCACCAGTGTGGTTTGCTCCGGCAAGGCTCCGTACAAGGGAATCGTTTCCCAAGGCTTCACCCTCGACAAGAAGGGGAAGAAGATGTCGAAGTCGATGGGGAATGTCATCGACCCGAACAAGGTAGTCAAGCAGATGGGGGCCGAAATTATCCGCCTCTGGGTCATGAGTGCCGACACGTCCGCCGACGTCCGGGTTTCCATGGGAACCTTCCAACAGATTTCCGAAGCCTACCGGAAGTTGCGGAACACCTTCCGCTTCCTCCTGGCAAACACTGGTGACTTCAAGCCAACTGATGACACGGTTTCCTACGAGAAGCTAAACAGTGTCGACCAGTACATGCTGGTTAAACTCAACCACTTCTTGAAAGAAATGCGGGCCGACTTTGACAATTACGACTTCCTGGATGCTTACAAGCTCCTGATCAACTTTGTCAACAACGACTTGTCCGCCTTCTACATGAACCTGGCCAAGGATGTCCTGTACATCGAACCAGCGGACTCCCATGCCCGTCGCTCCATGCAGACGGTCTTCTACAACATCCTGTTGACGATGGTCAAGCTGCTGACACCAATTCTGCCGCATACGACCGAAGAAGTATGGGAATACATGGACGAACCGGAAGGCTTTGTTCAGCTGACCGAAATTCCTGATCCCCAAACCTTCGCCAACGAAGCGGAACTGCTGGAACAGTGGGACCGGTTCATGGACGTTCGTTCACACGTCCTGAAGGGGTTGGAAGAGGCCCGGAACGCTAAGCAAATCGGGAAGTCCCTGGAAGCCCAGGTGGACCTCTACCTCAGTGACCAGCAGCAACAGCTGTTGACGGATCTGGATGAGGACGTAGCCCTGCTACTGGGTGTGTCCGCATTGCACATTCACCCACTGGCAGAGGCACCAGCGGACGCGGCTAAGTACGACGATGGGGTGGCCGTCAAGGTTTCCCCAGCTGTCGGCGAAACTTGTGCACGCTGCCGGATGGTCAAGGAAGACGTCGGCAGTGACGACGTCTACCCGATGCTCTGTGCCCGGTGTGCGAAGATTGTCCGGGACAACTTCCCTGAGACGGTCGAAGAAGGGCTCGAAAAGTAAAATTTATTTATAATCAAAGCCAGATAGTGGTCAATCGATGACAGAAAAATTCTGGCGGTGTAAAATACCAAGTGACGCTTGTTGCTTGGTATTTTATTTAGTAGGTGAAAACATGCTTGAAGGTAAGGTAAAGAGCTTTGATGAGCAAAAGGGCTGGGGATTTATTACGGTGCCCCACGAAGGTGAAATCTTTGTTCATTATAGCGGGATTGAGGGCCAGCACCGGCGAGTCCTTCATCCCGACGACCGGGTTTCCCTGGTAATTGTGCAGGGCAGGCGGGGACCCCAGGCGGCCCATGTCCGGATTCTACACTAAGGAGGAAAGAGGATGCAGTTTGAAGAAAAGCCGGTTAGCAGCAAGACGGTTTTTAAGGGCCACTTGATTGAAGTGGAGGTTCAGCAGGTTCAGACGCCGCACGGGCAACTGGCCCAGCGGGAGATTGTCCACCATGCGCCGGCCGTCGCTTTACTAGCGCTAACCGATGACCACCATATGCTGCTGGAGAAGCAGTGGCGGGCGCCCATTGCGAAAACCACCTTGGAAATCCCTGCTGGCAAGGTTGATTCACGCGACCAGGCGAGTGCTGACCATGCTGCCGTTCGCGAATTGAATGAAGAGACCCGCTACCAAGCAGCAAACCTGACTAAGCTCTCCGGCTTCTACACTTCGGTGGGCTGTATGGACGAATATATGACCCTTTACTTGGCAACCGGTTTGCGGCCGGTCGACCACGAACTGCCCCAGGATGCCGATGAACAGCTCGCCTTGCAAACGGTGACCTTAGACCAGGCCCTGGCGATGATTGACCGGGGCGAGATTGAAGACGCTAAGACTATTATGGCAATTTACTACTGGCGGGGGATGAACAATGACGGCAGATAACAAACAGTCCTTTGATGAGCAACCACTGTCCCGGCGTGAATACCGGGAACAGCTTGCTCGTCAGCAGCGCCAGGGGACAAGTGCCCGCCCAGCAGATACTGAACCGCCTCTTCAGGACTCACCGGAGATGGGCCGGCGGCAGTTTGCAAGCGAGCACCAGCAGCTGACCGCTGAACAGAAAACGGCGGTGCTAAGGAGAAAACTAAATATTGCAATCGTCGCCCTACTAGCGGCGATTATTGTTGTGTACTTGATTTTATTTTTTGTAGGTTAAAGAGGAGTGGAAAAATGCGATTTGGAATTATCTGCGCGATGCCAGAAGAAATTAAGGAACTGAAGGCGCAATTAACGAACGAAAGTACGAAGCAGATTGGTGGCAAGGACTACTACTTTGGTCAGATCAGCGGCCAGGACGTGGTGCTGGTCGAAGCTGGAATTGGCAAGGTCGAAGCCGGAATCACCACTGAACACCTCATTACCGATTGTGGCGCCGACGTGGTAATTAACTCTGGCTCTGCCGGCGGCATTGGCGATGGTCTTCACGTGGGGGATGTCGTAATTTCCACGGCAACGGCCTACCACGACGTTGACGCAACGGCCTTCGACTACCAGTACGGTCAGCTGCCAGGCAAGGAACCCCGTTTTGCCGCCTCAAAGAAGTGGGGGGACGCCCTCGCCAAGGCTGGTGAGCAGACTGGCTTGACAGTCAAGCAGGGCCTGATTGTTTCCGGTGACCAGTTCATCGCCAGTCAAGACGCCATCAAACAAATCTTAGCCCACTTCCCGGATGCCCTCTCCAGTGAAATGGAAGGGGCCGCGGTCGGTCAGGTAGCCACTGACCACCAGGTGCCGTATGTGGTGGTCCGGGCAATGTCCGACACCGGGGATGAAGAGGCCGGAGTCAGCTTTGACGAGTTTATCATCGAGGCTGGCAAGCGGTCGGCGGCAATGCTGCTGCAGCTTTTTAAGGACCTTGCAGTTTAGGGAAAGGAACGGGACTGATGAAGGAGATATACTTGGATAATGCGGCCACGACGCCGATGACGCCGGCCGTAATCGATGAGATGACCACCCAGATGAAGAAGAGTTGGGGGAATGCCTCTACGGGTTATTCCTATGGTCGGGAAGCTAAATTAGTACTGGAAAATAGCCGGCACGTCTTAGCCCAGAGTATCAACGCCGATGATAACGAAATTGTCCTGACCAGCGGGGGAACCGAGGGTGACAACACCGCAATTATTCAGACGGCCATGACCCGGCAAAATTTGGGTAAGCACATCATCACCACCGCCATTGAACACGAGGCCGTGCTCAAACCCCTGCATTATCTGGAGGAACAGGGTTTTGAGGTCACCTACCTGCCCGTCGACGAGAACGGGAATATTTCACTGGATGATTTCAAGGCGGCCCTGCGTGACGATACGATCCTGGTTACAATCATGTCAGGTAACAACGAAGTGGGCAGCCGGATGCCGATTCACGAAATTGGTGAAATCTTAAAGGACCACCAGGCCTGGTTCCACACGGATGCGGTGCAAACCTATGGCCTGCTGCCGATTGACGTCAAACGGGACCACATCGACCTCCTGTCAACTTCGGCCCATAAGCTCAACGGACCGAAGATGATGGGCTTCCTCTACCGGCGGGATGGCATCAACTTCCCGAGCTACCTCAAGGGTGGCGACCAGGAAACCAAACGGCGGGCCGGGACCGAAAACGTGCCAGCCGTGGCGGCCTTTGCCAAGGCGGTCACTATTGACAGTCCTGAGGAGAAACAGGCCCGGCGGGAGCGGTTCTACCACTTCAAGCAGAAAATTGTCCAGGGACTGACCGAAAACGGGATTGACTTTGCGGTTAACGGTGAGATCAAGCCGGATAACCTCAACCAAATCTTGAATATCTGGTTCAAGGGAATTTCTACCTACATCATGCAGACCGACCTCGATCTGGCTGGTATTGCCGTTTCCGGTGGCTCGGCATGTACCGCCGGAAGTATCGAACCTTCCCATGTGTTAACGGCAATGTTTGGAGCGGATAGTCCCCGGATTAGCGAGTCCATCCGAATCAGCTTTGGCGCCCTCAATACCGAAGAGGACGTTGATAAGCTGATTGCGGCAATTGTCAAGATTGTTAACCAACTCAAGCAGACAAAGGAGGCTGACTAGGATGGAATTTACTAAGAGCGTTCGCTTACCGGGTGACCAGGATACCTATACGTTAAGTCCAGAAGTAAAGAAGTATACGCTGACCGACCTGGGCTTTGAGGAAACCCGGCGGGGCAACTTTGAATACAAGGGGAGCCTTGACACTGACAACCCCTTCAAGCCGGTTGCCCGTCTGCGTATTTTAATTAACGCTGACCTGACGGGCTTTAAGATGGAGACCGTGACGGGCAACGGTGCCCGGCGGATCAACATCTTTACCCACCAGCGGGCGGCCGAATTTGTCGAACAGTATCACTTTATTTTAGATGAAATGCTCAAAAGAAAGGTCTTCATTAGTACGCGGGCGGATTAAAATCTGTGCAGCGACTGGTGGACTTTGGTACAATAGGCAATACTGGATGCATGCGACCTTCAATCGTAGATTATTCCAGAATCTATTTGAAATGATGGTGATAAATAATGACTGACCACAGCCACACGCGTGTTGTTGTCGGCATGAGCGGCGGGGTGGATTCCTCAGTGACCACCCTGCTGTTGAAGCGTCAGGGCTATGACGTGATCGGCGTTTTCATGAAGAACTGGGATGATACCGACGAAAACGGTGTCTGTACGGCAACCGAGGACTACAAGGATGTTGCCAAGGTAGCCGCGAAGATCGGGATTCCTTATTACTCCGTGAACTTTGAGAAGGAGTATTGGGACCGGGTCTTCAAGTACTTCATTGCCGAGTATAAGAAGGGGCGGACTCCGAACCCCGATGTAATTTGCAACAAGGAAATTAAGTTCAAGGCCTTTATCGAGTACGCCAACCAACTAGGAGCGGACTATGTGGCGACGGGGCATTACGCCGACCTCAAGCGGGACGCGGATGGCCGGATGCACCTGATGCGGGCCGCCGACCAGCACAAGGATCAGACTTATTTCTTGAGTCAACTCGACTACCACCAGTTGGACAAGGTCCTTTTCCCGTTGGCAAACTACACCAAGCCGCAAATTCGGGAGATTGCTAAGGAAGCCGGTCTGGCAACTGCTGAAAAGAAGGATTCTGTCGGAATCTGCTTTATCGGTGAAGATGGGCACTTCCGCGAGTTCTTGAGCCAGTATATTCCTGCCCAGCCGGGCAACATGGAAACCGTCGATGGCAAGGTTGTCGGCCAGCACATGGGCCTGATGTACTACACGATTGGCCAGCGGCGGGGCCTCGGCCTTGGCGGCAACAAGGAGAGCAACGAGCCCTGGTTCGTCATCGGCAAGGACATTGAAAAGAACGTCCTTTACGTTGGTCAGGGTTACCATAACGAGCACCTGTACGCGACCCACCTGGAAGCCAGCGACATTCATTGGGTTGACGACGTAGTGAGCCGCTACGGGCGGGAATTTCACTGTACGGCCAAGTTCCGTTACCGGCAAAAGGATGTCGGTGTCACCGTCAAGATCGCTGATGACGACCAGATGGTGACGGTGACCTTTGATGACCCGGCACGGGCAATCACTCCGGGACAGGCAGTGGTCTTTTACGACGGTCAAGAGTGCCTAGGGAGCGCCATTATCGACCGGGCTTATAACGCTGACCGGCAATTACAGTACGTATAGCCATTAGCAACATATTACTGGGGAGAACGGCGGGGCAGAACTGTCAGGGCTGCCTTTTCCCCTCCCGGCATACATATTCGAAAAAACAAGAGTGAACAATTATAATTTTTTCTGGTAAGATATTAATTAAAAAGGTCTGCGATAGATAATGACAAAAGTGTACTTGATTCGTCATGGAAAAACTGAATGGAACCTTGAGTCGCGCTACCAGGGGGCGCACGGTGATTCGCCCTTGCTGGCGACTAGCTACCAGGAAATCAACCTGCTGGCGGATTCTCTGCGGGATGTACGGTTTGCCCATGCCTATGCTAGTCCGTTGAAGCGGGCACGGGTGACTGCCCAAAAGCTGCTTGACCGGTTGGAACAGCCAGTTCGCCTGACTATTGACAGCCGGTTAATGGAGTTCAACCTCGGCAAAATGGAGGGAATGCACTTTGCGGATGTGGCGGAGAAGTGGCCGGAAGAGCTCCATAACTTCCGCCATCACCCGGACCAGTATGACGAACGGGTAACCGGGAGCGAGAGCTTTGCCCAGGTAATTACCCGGGTCGGTTCCGCAATCAAGGAGTATTGTCGGCTCAACCCTGCTGCTAACATCCTGGTGGTGTCACACGGCGCGGCTCTGAACGCTACGATCAACGCCTTGATTGGGACGCCGCTGCCGCACCTGAAAGACCGTGGCGGCTTGAGCAATACTTCCACGACTATCCTGTCGACCAGTGACGCAGAGCACTTCGAGCTGGAGCGCTGGAATGATACTTCCTATTTGCACAAGACAAGACTGGACCCAACCGATACCATTTAATGAGGTGATTGTGATGAATAACGAAGAATTTCAAGCAAAGCAAAAACGGGAAACCGAAAAACTAGTTCACAAGCTGATCCGCGCAATTGACGAACATCCTGAGAAGGTCAATAACTATTACGATCTGGGCTCTTTGCTGACCCGGTTAAATGACTACCAACAGGCCGAAGAATTATTCATGAAGGCCCTGGGGATCTTCGAAGCCAAGAAGGACCAGACAGCGATTGACCTGTTGAACTACGGTCTCGGGAACCTTTACTACGAGGTTGGCAAGACTGACGCGGCAATCAAACTCTACAACAAGATTGAGGACCCCAAGATTAAGGCGGATTCCTACTTAATGCTAGCCCAGAGCTATATGAAGAAGGGGCAGCATAAGCAGGCCGTGGCCTATGGGGTAACAGCCCATGAACTACGCCCAGCTGACCCGGCCATCAACCAGGTCTTAGGGGATTCCCTGCTGGCTCTCGGCGAATTCACTGCGGCTAAGAAGTACTATGACGTAATCTTACAGCGCCATCCTGGACGGGCAGATACCCAGTTTAACCGGGGCATTGTGGCAATGGTCTTGGGTGAGCCCTACCAGGACTACCTGACCCAGGCGCAGCAGCTTGACCCTGCTTATTACAAGAAGAGTGAGCAGCGCCTGGCAGAGATCGAAAAGACCTTGCAAGCAACGAAAAAGAAATAGATTGGAAAGGATGACTTCAATGGCAACTGAGATGGACCTATTTAAGACGCCAACGGAGCCGTCTTTTTTTGTTGGTCAGGTTCAGTCGGAAATTTTTTCGAGTCCGGATTCCTTTTTTAAGGTCCTGGTGGTATCGGTCGAAGATGCTAACTTCGACTGGTCAGAGGGCGAAATTACGGTAACTGGCAGTTTTGGTGACCTTAGCGACGACCAGACGTACCGCTTTGAGGGCCAACTGGTGGAACACCCCCGCTACGGTCAGCAGTTTCAGGCAAGTTCCTACCATGTCAACCAACCGACCAGTCGGACGGGACTGGTAGAATTTCTGGCAGGAAAACAGTTCCCGGGGGTCGGCCAAAAAACGGCGGAGAAGATAGTTGATGTCCTCGGGACGGGAGCAATTGATAAGATTAGCGCGGACCCGCATGTCTTAGACGGTTTGAAGCTGCGTTCCGCGGTGAAAAAGTCAATTATCGATAACCTCCAGGCTAACCAGGGCTTGGACCAAGTGATTATTGGCCTTAACGATTACGGTTTCGGCAGCAACCTGATCAGTGCGATTGTTGACCACTACGGCGAGGATGCCCTCCACATTATCAGTGAAAATCCGTACCAGCTAGCGGCGGAAATCGATGGGATCAGCTTCAGGCGGGCTGACCAGGTGGCCGCTAAGTTAGGCATTGCTGGAGATGACTCCCGACGGATTAGGGCGGCCATTATTCAGTCGTTGGATGACCTCACGATGGCAACTGGTGATACTTATACCAGTGCCAAACCGCTGCTGGTAAGCGCTCAGCGCCTGCTCAATGATGGCCGTAACGGTCAGGTCGCCGCTCCGGTGATTGCTGATCAGATTGTGGCGATGGAAAAGCAGCACCAGATCAGCTATGACGACGAGCGACTTTACCCAACGGCCCTCTACAAGGCAGAATACCAAATTGCAGACCACTTAGACCGGCTAGTAAAGGCGAAGGAGAGCGCAGTTCCCGCGGAAACGATTCAAAAGACCCTGAGCCGGGTAGAGGAGGAAACCGGGATTAAGTATGACCAGGTGCAGGTCCGGGCAATTGAAACGGCACTTAATAATAAGGTCATGCTGTTGACTGGGGGACCGGGGACCGGTAAAACTACGATTATCCGGGGAATCGTGGAGTGCTACGCCAAGGTTCACCAACTTTCACTGGAGATTGACGATTACCGCGACAAACCCTTCCCAGTGCTACTGGCAGCGCCGACTGGCCGGGCAGCTAAGCGGATGAGTGAGGCTACCGACCTGCCTGCCAGTACGATTCACCGTTTGCTCGGCTTAAACGGCCGTGAATTGCCAACGGATATTAACGCGCGGGATTTAAAGGGCTCATTGCTGATTGTCGATGAAATGTCGATGGTCGATACTTTACTCTTCAAAACCCTCGTTCAGGCAATTCCCACCGCAATGCACGTGGTGCTGGTGGGGGATAAGGATCAGTTGCCGTCGGTTGGGCCTGGACAGGTCTTTTACGATCTTCTGGCTTTTACCGAGCTGCCAAAGGTGGAACTGACAAACATCCACCGGCAAGCCGCTGACTCCACCATTATTCCACTGGCACACGCTGTCAAAGCTGGCCGGGTCCCAGCCGACCTGATGGCGAAAAAGGCTGACCGGTCGTTTATCCCTTGCCAGGCCTGGCAGATCCCGGACGTGGTGGAACAAATTATTAAACTAAGCCGACAGCGAGGATATACTGCCCAGGATGTTCAGATTCTAGCACCAATGTATCGGGGAGCAGCCGGGGTAGATAATCTGAATGAGCTAGCCCAAGCAGTTTATAACCCGCCGACCAAGGATAAGCAGGAAGTAGAGTTTCGTGGTCAGGTTTTCCGGGTTGGTGACAAGGTCCTGCAGCTGGTCAATAGTCCCGAAAATAATGTTTTTAATGGGGATATTGGCCAAATCACTGCTATTGAGACTAAGAAGGGCGCCAAGGGGGCAACCATTACGATCGACTTTGATGGAAACGAGGTTAATTATCACCGGATGGAGTGGAACCAGATTCAGCTGGCCTACGCTATTTCGATTCATAAATCGCAGGGGAGTCAGTTTAAAATGGTTTTAATGCCGGTCGTCCGACAATTCAGCCGGATGCTCCAACGGAACCTAGTATATACGGCGATCACGCGGGCAGCCGATAAGCTGGTCTTGCTGGGGGAAGCCCAGGCAATGGCGTTGGCCGTTCACAATGTGGGGACAAACCGACAGACGACCCTGCTGAATCGGCTGCGGGAGAAGTGGCAGCTAACGAAGCCGGAAAAACCGGCGGCAGTGGCAAAGGATGATTCCCTCGCGGTAGCTGATAAGGAATTAGTGCCAGATTCAGCAACCGATTCCTCGTCGGGACCCCAGATATTGACCGCCGCCCTGATTGCTGAACAGGCGATTGATCCCCTGATCGGGATGGCAGGAATTAAACCCCAGGACTTATAAGGGCTTGATTGCGAAGAAAAATGTTGCGATAATAAACGGTGTACTGCACACTGCTAGTTAAAATAAAGGAAGTAGAACAATGACGCAGATTAAGAATGCTCAAAACGTCCGGTTGTTTGCCTTGAACTCAAACCAGCCCTTAGCGGAAGCCATTGCCGCTAAGGTCGGCCTGCCGCTCAGCAAGGCTTCTGTTAACCACTTTGCTGATGGTGAAATAAAGATTACCATTGACGAAAGTGTTCGGGGATGCGAGGTATACGTAATTCAATCCGTTTCCGACCCGGTCAACAGCAACTTGATGGAACTATTAATCATGGTGGATGCACTGCGGCGGGCTAGCGCGGCCAAAATTAACGTGGTGATGCCTTACTATGGTTATGCTCGGCAGGATCGCAAGGCCCGGAGTCGGGAACCAATTACCGCCAAATTGATTGCCAACTTGCTGGAAATGGACCAGATTGACCGGCTGGTAACCATTGATCTGCACGCTGCCCAAGTTCAAGGATTCTTTGATATCCCGGTCGACCACTTGCAAACGACGAGCCTCTTTGCGGATTATTTTGCAAAGCATGACTTGATTAACGATGAAACGGTTGTGGTGGCACCGGATCATGCCGGCGTTAGTTTTGCACGGAAGTTTGCGGAACGGATCAAGGCGCCCATCGCGATTATTGACAACCGGGCCGACGAGGTACGGGAACAAACTAATCAGAAGGTCCCTGAATATGTCATTGGGGATGTAAAGGGCAAGACCGCCCTCGTCGTCGATGATATTGTAGATACGGGGGTGCGGATGAAGTTATCTGCACAGGCCCTGGCCAAGTTTGGCGCTAAGAAAATTTACGGGGTGGCTACCCATCCGGTTCTATCTGCCGATGCAACCACCATTTTGCAGGATTCCCTCCTGGAGAAGCTAGTGGTCACCGATACGATTCACCTGCCGGCGGAAAAGCAGTTTCCTAAGCTGGTCCAACTTTCGGTGGCAGACCTCCTAAAAGAGGCCATTGTTCGGATTCACAACCACCAATCAATTGACACTCTCTTTAACCGCTAGGCTTCGTGTCTGCGTAAAGAGGAATGAGAAAAAGCATCCAAAATCTTGAAGTGAACCCCCATAGTTGGACGAAAGATTTCAACTATGGGGGTTTTACTATGACTAAATTTAGTTTTGAAGTTAAACTGAAGGCTGTTCAAATGTATTTAGGAGGAATCGGTGCACCGACTATC